>OLPE01000668.1_pt1 | contig 28765 bp, 27 predicted proteins | sample 1671901 | NCBI WGS metagenome assembly OLPE01 (sample SAMEA3136624, study PRJEB25190) | human gut metagenome | biome: human gut; feature: human-associated habitat; material: faeces | place: Austria | collected 2013 | reverse complement strand
ACCTATGATTTTATCATCAATCTGAGAGGTTTACACAGAATAATTTACACTACCTTATATTCATTAAAAACAACCTCGGCGGAACTGTCGCTGACAGTTCTTGACGGGGAAAACAGCAACAAAAAAACAGCCACATGACGGTATGGCTGTTTTTTAATATGTCATTCTATAATTAAGCAATTCCGTTAACAGCTTTTGTTAAACGGGAAATCTTTCTGGAGCATGTATTTTTGTGATAAACACCTTTGCTTCCAGCTTTGTTGATTTCAACAATGGCATCTTTTAAAGCAGCTTTAGCTGTTTCAGCATCTTTCTTTGCTACTGCAGTCTCAACTTTCTTTACATAAGTTTTAACTTTAGATTTGATTGCTTTATTTCTAGCAGCCTTTGTTTCGTTTACTAAAATTCTTTTCTTTGCAGATTTGATGTTAGCCAATCTGTCCACCTCCGATTAAATATTTCGATCTGTTGTCGATTTTCCAGTTCGTTAGATCCGGACACGGACGTTCTAACGAAACATACGATTTTATTTTATGTCACGAAAGCTTTTCTGTCAATACATATTTATCAATTATTTGTAAAAACTAGGAAATACAGGTGAAAAAATGCAGAAGAAAGGCGGAAACAAAAATGATGGATCGATATAATGTGCGGACGGATCTTGCGCTGGAGCAGAGAGAACGATTTGTCTCGGATCAGATTGAGATTCCTGGAGTTGCTGTGGAAGAAACCTATGATGACATGTGTGAAGTGCGTGTGACGACAGTACGGATTGAGACAGAAAACGGTGCTGCAGTGATGGGAAAACCAGTAGGAAATTATATCACGCTGGAAGCACCGAAAATGGCAGAAGCAGATGAGAACTATCACAGAGAGATTTCCGGAAAATTAATGGAAGTACTTGAGGGCTGCCTGCCAGAGAAGGAAGATGGACAGAGTATTCTGATCATTGGACTGGGAAACCGGAACGTCACGCCAGACGCACTGGGACCGCTTGTTGTTGATCATCTGGATATTACAAGACATCTGGTGAAAGAATATGGAAAATATGCACTTGGTGGGGAGGCGGACCGGATCGTAAGTGCAGTTGTACCGGGTGTCATGGGACAGACCGGGATGGAGACGGTAGAGATCGTGCGAGGAATTGTGGAAGAGACAGAACCGGATTTTGTAATTGCGATCGATGCGCTTGCTGCAAGAAGTGTGAGAAGGCTGAATCGGACAATCCAGATTGCAGATACCGGAATCGCGCCGGGTTCCGGCGTTGGAAATCACAGAAACGCGATCACAGAGGAGACGGTGGGGGTTCCGGTAATCGCCATTGGTGTCCCGACTGTTGTTGATGCCGCGACGATTGTAGGTGATTCTATCGAAGAATATGTTGCAAAATGCCGGGACGAAGGAATGAGAGAAAATAAAGAACATCTGATTCCGCCGTATCTGTATGGGATGTTTGTCACACCGAAAGATATCGATGAAACGATGGAGCGGACAAGCTATACAATCTCGGAAGCGTTAAATGCTCTTGCCGCCGGACAGGCACATATTTAAAAATTGCACATCATATAGTGTTAAGAAAAGATATGAGAAAAGAGAAGAGATGAAAAATTGGTGCAGAAGAACTTCCGGAAAGAGGCAGCGAAAAAGCATGGCAGTAATGGTCCTGATGGCAGTATGCCTGCTTGCCGCTGCATGGGCAGGAACTATGCTTGCTGGAAAAACAAAGTATCCATATCAAGGAAGAGAATATGTGAACCGGGAAATTTTAAAATGTGCCTGGAAGCTGCATATGCCGGAATTTATGTATATAGAAGAAACAGGAAAAGAATCCTTTGAAAAATGGCTTATCAATCAGATGGAGCTATTATTTCCAATCGGATATATGGCAAATGGGGAAGAAGAAAAGACGCTGGCGGTTGAGGATGAAGATACTTACCGCCTGATCTTAAAGAAACAGGCAGAAGATGAAAATGAAGTGCTGGAGGACGGGACTGTAAAAAGCAACAAAGAGAAAACAGAAAAAACACAGACTGCAAAGATATCCGAAAAGAAGCTGAAAAATTATACATATCTGCGCAGCCATTTTTATACCGTAGATCAGACAACAAAGACGGATGCAAAGGAGCTGGATGCCGGAAAACTTCTGAAAAAGAATATGAAGATCAGAAAAGACGGAAGCAAACCGAAGATCCTAATTTATCATACCCATTCCCAGGAGGCATTTAAAGATTCCAAAGCGGGAGATAAAAAAACATCGATTGTTGGTATGGGAGATATTCTGACGAAAGAGTTAAATGATACTTACCGGATCCCGACAATGCACCACGAAGGAGTGTATGATCTGATTGGCGGGAAAATGGATCGTAGTCGTGCATACCAGCTTGCAGAAGTAAAAGTGAGGAAAATCCTGAAAAAACATCCGTCGATTGAAGTCGTGATCGATCTGCACAGAGACGGTGTCGGAAATAATACACATCTGGTGACATCCATAGATGGGAAGAAAACCGGACAGATTATGTTCTTTAATGGACTAAGCCGGACGAAGAAGAATGGAGATATTGCTTATCTTAAGAATCCATACATACAGGATAATCTTGCATTTTCCATGCAGATGCAGCTTGCTGCCGCAAAAAAATACCCTGGTTTCACAAGAAGGATTTATCTGAAAAGTTATCGCTATAATATGCATCTGATGCCCAAATATTTGCTGATCGAGGCAGGTGCACAGACAAATACGGTAAAAGAAATGCAAAGATCGATGAAAGTCCTCGCAGACCTTTTAGATACGGTGGTGGATTCATAAAAGTATTTACTTCGTGCCGGATTTTATGCTAATATATACAAAGTATGGAAAAGTATAGAAAAAACGAAAACATGTGGAAAAAAGAGAGAGGATATAGAAGGAATGGCGAAGAAAAACACATATGATGCGGAGAGTATTTCAGTATTAGAAGGTCTGGAAGCGGTAAGAAAAAGACCGGGAATGTATATCGGAAGCGTATCTACAAAAGGTCTGAACCATCTGATCTATGAGATTGTAGATAATGCGGTAGATGAACATCTGGCAGGATACTGCAGCGAGATCCATGTCACACTGGAAAAAGACGGTTCTGCCACGATTGCAGATAATGGACGTGGTGTGCCGGTTGATATGCATGCCAAAGGTGTGCCGGCAGAGCGTCTTGTCTATACAACGCTTCATGCCGGTGGTAAGTTCGATGACTCGGCATATAAAACAAGCGGAGGTCTGCACGGTGTAGGTTCTTCTGTTGTAAATGCACTGTCCGTATATATGGATGTGGAGATCAGCCGTGACGGCTATATCCACCATGACAGATATGAAAAGGGAAATCCGGTCGTAGAGCTGGTAGATGGTCTTCTTCCAAAACTTGGAAAAACAAGAAAAACCGGAACAAAAGTAAACTTCCTGCCGGATGGAACGATTTTTGAGAAAACAAGATTCAAGGCTGAAGATGTAAAAAGCCGTATGCATGAAACGGCATATCTGAATCCAGAGCTGACGATCGTTTTTGAAGACTTAAGAGACGGAAAAAAAGAGAAGATCACCTACCACGAACCGGAAGGAATCATTGGATTTATCCAGGATCTGAATGGAAAGAAAGAGAAGATCCATGAGCCGGTTTATTTTAAAGGAACTGCGGACGGAATTGAAGTGGAAGTGGCATTTCAGTATGTCAATGAGTTCCATGAAAACATTCTTGGCTTCTGTAATAATATTTACAACAGTGAAGGCGGAACGCATCTGACCGGATTTAAAACGACATTTACAACCGTGATCAACCAATATGCAAGAGAACTTGGAATTCTGAAAGATAAAGATGCGAACTTTACCGGAGCAGATATCCGAAATGGAATGACTGCAATCGTATCCATCAAACATCCGGATCCCCGCTTTGAAGGACAGACGAAGACAAAACTGGATAACCCGGATGCGGCAAAAGCGACAAGTAAGGTGACCGGCGATGAAATCGTGCGTTATTTTGATCGTAATCTCGAAACGCTTAAGAAAGTGATCGGCTGTGCAGAGAAAGCGGCAAAAATCCGTAAGACAGAAGAAAAAGCGAAGACCAATCTTCTAACAAAGCAGAAATATTCCTTTGACAGCAACGGAAAGCTTGCAAACTGTGAAAGCCGTGATGCATCAAAATGTGAGATTTTTATTGTCGAGGGAGATTCCGCCGGAGGATCTGCAAAAACAGCGCGTGACCGTATGTATCAGGCAATCCTGCCGATCCGTGGTAAGATCCTGAATGTAGAAAAAGCAACGATCGACAAGGTGCTTGCAAATGCGGAGATCAAGACGATGATCAATGCATTCGGCTGTGGCTTTTCGGAAGGTTATGGAAATGATTTTGATATCAGCAAACTCCGTTATGATAAGATCATTATCATGGCAGATGCGGACGTGGATGGTGCACATATTTCGACACTGCTTCTTACATTGTTCTATCGTTTTATGAAAGAGCTGATCGATGAAGGACATGTCTACATTGCGATGCCGCCACTTTATAAAGCGATGCCGAAAAAAGGCGAAGAAGAATATCTGTACGATGACAAAGCGCTGGAGTGTTACCGGAAGACACACGAAGGTCCGTTTACATTGCAGCGGTACAAAGGTCTGGGCGAGATGGATGCAGAGCAGCTCTGGGAGACAACACTGAATCCGGAAACCCGTATTTTAAAAAGAGTTGAGATTGAAGATGCGAGAATGGCTTCTGCAGTGACAGAGATGTTGATGGGAACGGAAGTACCGCCGCGAAGAGAATTTATTTATGAAAATGCTGCAGAGGCAGAACTGGACGTATAAAGGAGAAGAAAGATGCAGGATTCACAGATCATAAGAACCGAGTATTCGGAAGTGATGAAAAAATCATATATTGACTATGCGATGAGTGTTATTGTTGCCAGAGCGCTGCCGGATGCACGTGACGGATTAAAGCCGGTACAGAGACGTACGCTTTACGATATGCACGAACTGGGTATCCGCTATGACAAGCCATACCGGAAATGCGCCCGTATTGTTGGGGATACGATGGGTAAATATCATCCGCACGGTGACAGCTCGATTTATGATGCACTTGTCGTGATGGCACAGGATTTTAAAAAAGGAATGATACTTGTAGACGGACATGGAAATTTTGGCTCCATCGAAGGAGACGGAGCGGCCGCCATGCGTTATACAGAAGCAAGGCTTGCGAAGATTACGCAGGAAGTGTATCTGGCTGACCTGGATAAAGATGTCATTGATTTCGTGCCGAATTTTGATGAGACAGAGAAAGAGCCGGAAGTTCTGCCGGTCCGTATCCCGAACCTTCTTGTAAACGGTGCGGAAGGTATCGCGGTCGGGATGGCAACCAGTATCCCGACACACAATCTTGCCGAGGTTGTAGATGCTGTCAAAGCATATATGAAAAATGATGATATCAGTACGAGACAGCTGATGAAATATATCAAAGGACCGGATTTTCCGACAGGAGGAATCGTTGTAAATAAAGACGATCTTGTGAGTATTTATGAAAGTGGAACCGGCAAGATCAAACTTCGTGGGAAAGTGGATGTCGAAGAGATGAAGGGTGGCAAGAAACGTCTTGTCATTTCCGAGATTCCATATACGATGATCGGAGCTGGAATTGGAAAATTCTTAAACGATGTCTGCAATCTTGTAGAGACAAAGAAGACAAGTGATATTGTAGATATTTCCAATCAGTCATCTAAGGAAGGAATCCGGATTGTTATTGAACTGAAAAAAGGTGCAGATGTAACCAATCTGACAAACATGTTATATAAGAAAACACGTCTGGAAGATACCTTTGGCGTAAATATGCTTGCTGTTGCAAATGGGCGTCCGGAGACGATGGGACTCAAAAGGATCATTGAGCATCATGTGGATTTTCAGTTTGAGCTGACAACGAGAAAATATAAAAATCTGCTTGCGAAAGAGCAGGATAAAAAAGAGATCCAGGAAGGTCTTATCAAGGCATGTGACGTCATTGACCTGATCATTGAGATCCTGCGCGGGAGCCAGTCTGTAAAAGACGCCAGAGCATGTCTGACAAAAGGAATTACGGAAAATATTAAGTTTAAATCTAATATTTCCAGAAAAATGGCGGCAATGCTCCGTTTTACAGAACGTCAGGCAAATGCCATTCTGGAGATGCGGCTCTATAAGCTGATTGGTCTGGAAATCGCAGCGCTTATGAAAGAGCATGAGACGACACTTGCAAATATTGCAAAATACGAAGATATTCTGAATAATTATGATTCCATGGCAGCAGTGATCATGGAAGATTTAGATCAGATCAAGAAAGAATTCGGCAGAAAGAGACGGAGTGTTATTGAAAATGCAGAAGAGGCTGTCTTTGAAGAGAATAAGATCGAAGAACAGGAAGTTGTATTCCTGATGGATCGTTTCGGTTATGCCAGAACGGTAGATGCCGCAACATATGAGAGAAATAAAGAAGCGGCGGACAGTGAGAATAAATATGTCCTGCATGCGATGAATACCGGAAAATTGTGTGTATTTACAGCGGGAGGTAAAATGCATCAGATCAAAGTGTTAGATCTGCCGCACGGAAAATTTCGTGACAAAGGTCTGCCAATCGACAATGTAAGTAATTATGACAGCACCGCAGAGGAAATTGTCTATATCTGTGATGCAGAACAAACCCGTTATGCAAAATTATTATTTGCAACGAAACAGGGCATGATCAAAAAGGTAGACGGACAGGAATTCCAGGTGGCAAAGCGTACGATCGCAGCTACGAAATTACAGGCAGATGATGCAGTAGTAAGCATTCAGGTGATCACCGATAACCAGCAGGTTGTATTACAGACGAAGGATGGATATTTTCTGCATTTTGCGGCAGAGGAAGTTTCGGAGAAGAAGAAAGGTGCAATTGGTGTGCGTGGAATCAAACTCCGGAAAGAAGACGAACTGGAACATGTTTATCTGTTTGAAGAAGGAATTGAGACAAAGGTCATGTACAAAGAAAAAGAAGTGACATTAAATCGGCTGAAAATGGCAAAACGTGACGGAACAGGAACGAAGACAAGGGCATAAATAAGGGGACGGACAAATGATACAGGAAATTGTACCACATCAGTATGATAATACATACAGACCACAGAAACCGAAAGCAGAAGATTATGTGCTTTACTATGATGGAAGAGAAGTGCTTGTGACAGAAGGAGAGATTGCATTTCCGAAAGTCACAGAGATCTGCAAAGCGTCAGAGACTGCCGGGGAGAAACTTATTTATCTGTTCACGATTGATGAAAAAGCGTACTATCTTCTGAATCATAAGACGACAGATAAGATGGAAATTGTAGATGATGTGAATACATCTGTGAGTGTGGAACGCCTGCAAGTAGCCGGATATGTGTGGAAGGCTGTAGAGTATTTCCGCAGTGCAAAGCCAAAATATCAGGCGTTTGCAGCGATTACCGGATGGCAGTTGCAGCGCTGGTATGATACGAGACGTTTCTGCGGTTATTGCGGAACGCGTATGGAAGCAGATGGAAAAGAGAGAATGCTAAAATGTCCGAAGTGCGGATTGATGGAATTCCCCAAAATCTGCCCGGCTGTGATCATCGGTGTGACTCATGGAGACAGAATCCTGATGTCCAAATACGCAGGCAGAACTTATAAAAATTATGCACTGCTTGCAGGATTTAACGAAATCGGAGAATCGATAGAGGAAACCGTATCAAGAGAAGTCATGGAAGAAGTAGGCCTGAAGGTTAAAAATATCCGTTATTACAAAAGTCAGCCATGGTCTTTCTCCGATACGCTGCTGATGGGATTCTTCTGTGATCTGGACGGAGAGGAAGAAATTAATCTCGACAGAGAAGAACTGGCAATGGCAGAATGGTTTGACCGGGAGAAGATGCCGGTGGAGCGTGAAGATTTAAGCCTTACAAATGACATGATGATGGCATTTAAAGAAGGAAGAGTATAGCAGAATGAAAAAACGAATTGCAGGAATACTTATTATTGCTCTGGCTGTGATGTTATTATCGCCGGCGGGACAAATGGACAGGGTGTATGCCACTGAACAAGACCAGACGAAAAAAGTGAAGAAAGAACCGAAAAACGATCAGCAGGAGAGTCATCAAAAAGAGGTGACAGGAAACTTAAAACCTTCCGGAAAAGTCAATGTAAAAAATGTCGGAATTTCACGCTATGCACAGAGTGTTACTGCGTACAAAGAGTCTTTTGGCAATCAGCTGGAAGGAGAGTCAAAAGCGCTGTATGACCGAATGGTGCAGCAGTATGTTACCGGACAATCAACAGAAGAGTGTAATTATACATTTCAAAAGATATTCCAATTAGATTCGAACAGCGCCTGGGAGAATCTGGAAGAGGATGAAGATTTTATACATTTGGAAGAAGAGATTTCAGAAATTGCACAAAATGCAGTAGATGCCTTCAGTTATGATCATCCTGAAGTTTTCTGGATTTATAATGTGAAGTACAGTTATCGGATTTCCGGACAATCAACGGAGACAGGATGCTTGGTGAAAATTGCGGGTATTACGTTGAAGCCACAGGAAGTATATGCTGGTGCAGCAGCGCAGATGGCAGCGTATGGAAGAGCAGTTGATCAGGCTGTGTCACAGATTCGATCTGCTTGCGGTGAAACAACAGACAGGTATGAAATATTGAAACAGGTGCATGCATATGTATGTGAAAAATCCTCTTATTATCAAGGAGCAGAGAAAGATGAGATTTACACAACAGCCCCGATTTTCCTTGGAAACGGACAAGTTGTCTGTGAAGGATATGCAAAAGCAATGAAAGTATTGTGCGACCGTCTGCAAATCCCTTGTGTCTGCGTCGGCGGTACAGTGTATTCAGAGACAAGTCAGGCTGAAGGACATATGTGGAATGAAGCACAGATGGAGGATGGAAAATGGTATCTGATTGATGCAACATGGAATGATCAGTCATCTGGTATACGTGACACGTATTTTCTGGCAGGGAGTGCGTCAAAAGGTTTTGATGGATACAGTATCGAAAAAGAACGGTTATCAAGCGGAGATTTTTCGGGAGCCGGATTCAAGGAATTTGTGTATCCGACATTGAATGTGCAGGCGTATAAAAAGCAATCGTCCGAAACGGAGCCGGTGAATCCGCCAACAGAAGATCATGACAAGGTACTGCCACCACAATCGCTTGACGGTGGAAATACAGAAGAAGGAATTTCCGTTTCCTGGTCAATGGTAGAAGGTGTGGATGGTTATTATATATACCGGAAAGATGCAGATGGATGGAAAGTGCTTGCCAGACAAAAGGGAGAGAAGAGCTGCTCTTATGAAGATAAGGATGTGTTATCCGGAACTTCCTATTATTACAGAATTGTTGCTTATAAGAATATCACTGACGAAAATACAGGTGAGAAAGAGATCTGCAGTGAAAAGAGCGAATATAAAAAAGTACGACGTCTGCTTTGTACATCAGTAGCAGCAGATGTATCAAGCGGCGGAACTGTTCTTTCGTTGAAAAGGATAACCGGAGCAAGCGGATATTCTATTTCCAGAAGAGTACAGGGAAGCAGTAAATGGACTGTAGTATCAGAGATTGTATCTGGTAAACTGTGCAGTTTTACAGATACAACAGCAAAAAATGGACTGACCTATGAATATGCTGTGCAGGGATATTTCGAAGATTCTGTAAGTGTATATGGAGAAACAGCACTGTATTGTCGGATGAATGCACCGAAGATTACTGTATATAAGAGAAAAACAAAAACTTCTTATCAGCTGGAATGGAAAGAGCATGAGAAAGCAAGTGGATATCAGATCCAGTATTCAAAAAGCAGTTTGTTTGAAGGAAGAAAAACAAAAAATATAGCCGCGGGGAAAACGGAATATGTGTTATCCGGACTGGCAAAAAATCGGATTTACTATGTTAGAATACGTATTTACCGGAAAGCGGATGGCAGAACATATTATTCACCATGGAGTGTTTCTTCAAATGTAAAGAGTACACGCGTGCTTGGCGCATCCGGAATTTATAAAAAAAGCGGAAAGAAAAAGATTTTATTTGAAATACGTACGCAGGCGAAGCAGGCAATGTATCAATATGATACGGTGCAGGGGAGCTGCGGAGATGGCAAATACAGTTATTATATTTTATATAATCGGAAAGCGGAGAAATGCAAGATTATAAAAGTACGTCAGTCAGACTGGAAAGTGATAAAAGTATCTGGTTCGCTTGACCTCGATCACGGAAATGACATGACCTATAACACGGATCGGAAACGGTTGGTTGTCTTGCATAGTACCGGGAAAGGAAAACGTCTGTCAGTTATTCGCACGGATACGTTAAAAGTAGAATCTGTAAAAGATGTGAAAATATCTTCGGTTCTGGAAGGTGCAACGACAGATGAAGCGAAAGCGATTACCGGATTTTCCGCAATTGCATATAACCAGACACGAAAACAATATGCAATCCACCTTGGAAAGAGTAGAGAAGTATTGCTCCTGGACGCAGAGATGGAGCCTGTGAGATATGTGCATTTCACAAAGAAAAACAATTATATCAATCAGGGGATGGAAGCGACAACGGATTATCTTCTGATCGGACAAAGCCCGAAATACAGCAGCCATAAATACAATATCCTGTCCGTGTATGACTGGGAGGGGAATTATATTTCTATGCTGCAGGTGAAAAAAGGTCAGGAATTAGAAAGTGTCTATAAAAGCGGCAGCAGTTATTATGCAACATTTTACACTTCTTATTATAAAATCTATTATAAAAAAATGAAAATTACCGTGAAAGAAAAAGGGAAAAAGAAAATAAAAACAGTAAAGTTGAGACAGAAAAAATATATACGTGCAAATTACGTATATAAAATAGGTAAAATATAAATAATTCCTTGATTTTAAAAGGAAACAGTGATATAATAGCATTTAGTAACATAAGCAACCCGATGACAGAAGAGTGGACGAAAGTTCACTCTTCTTTGTTGCTACAGTATCTTACTTTAAATCAGAGAAAGGAAGTTTAGTGTTGTCAAAAAGAGAAATTTACGAACAGAAGACAGAAGAATATCTGACACCGATCGTAGAAGAATATGGATTTGAACTGGTCGATGTAGAATACGTGAAAGAAGGAAGCAACTGGTATTTACGTGCTTACATTGACAAACCGGGCGGAATCAGTGTAGATGACTGTGAGAAAGTAAGCCGCAGACTGTCAGACATTCTGGATGAGAAAGATTATATTGAAGACAGCTATATTATGGAAATCAGCTCTCCGGGACTGGGAAGACCGCTTAAGAAAGAGAAGGATTACAAACGTAATTTGGATAAGGAAGTTGAGATCCGTACTTACCGTATGATAGATAAGCGTAAAGAATTTACCGGAATCCTGAAAGCATACGATGCAGGCACGGTAACAATTGAGCTTGATGATGAAACTTTGAAAACATTTGAAAAAGGCGAGATAGCGTTGATTCGCCAGGCGTTCGATTTTTAGTTTAGGAGGAGGATAATCATGAACACAGAATTATTAGAAGCGTTGAATATTTTAGAGAAAGAAAAGGATATCAGCAAAGAGAGTCTGTTAGATGCAATTGAAAACTCACTGCTGAATGCCTGCAAGAGTCATTTTGGCAAGGCTGATAACATTAAAGTGATCATGGATCGTGAATCCTGTGATTACCAGCTCTATGCTGAGAAAGAAGTTGTGGAAGACGTAGAAGATACGTTGGAACAGATCAGTCTGGAAGATGCAAGAAAAATGGATGGTAAATATGACATTGGAGATATCGTACATGTACCGATCGAATCCAAATCATTCGGAAGAATTGCAACACAGAATGCCAAAAACCTGATTCTTCAGAAAATTCGTGAAGAAGAGAGAAAAGTTGTATATGATCAGTACTTTGAGAAAGAAAAAGATATCGTAACAGGTATCGTACAGCGTTATGTTGGCAAGAATGTGAGTATTAATCTTGGTAAAGCAGATGCGATGCTGACAGAGAACGAACAGGTAAAAGGTGAAGTATTCAAACCGACAGAGAGAATCAAATTATATATCGTAGAAGTTAAGAATACAACGAAGGGGCCGAAGATCCTTGTATCCCGTACACATCCGGAACTTGTAAAACGTCTCTTTGAATCTGAAGTAACAGAAGTAAAAGACGGTATCGTAGAGATCAAGAGTATTGCAAGAGAAGCCGGAAGCAGAACAAAGATTGCTGTATGGTCCAATGATCCAGATGTTGATCCGGTAGGAGCCTGTGTCGGAATGAACGGTGCAAGAGTTAATGCAATCGTAAATGAGCTCCGCGGTGAGAAAATCGATATTATCAACTGGAGTGACAATCCGGCAATCCTGATCGAGAATGCGTTAAGCCCGGCGAAAGTTATTTCCGTAATGGCAGATCCGGATGAGAAGGTTGCAAGCGTAATCGTACCGGATTACCAGCTCTCACTTGCAATCGGTAAAGAGGGACAGAATGCAAGACTGGCAGCAAGACTGACCGGTTATAAGATTGATATTAAGAGTGAAACACAGGCAATTGAATCAGGAGAACTTCCGGAAAACTATATGGAACTGAGCGAAGGTGTCTTTGAAGAAGAAGTGGAAGACGGATATGAGGAAGAAGAGATCGCAAATGTAGATATGGAGCCGGATCTTGTAGAAGAAACCGAGGAATCGGAAGAAATTAGTGAAACAGAAGAATAGGTGATTGTTTGAGCGCGAATAAAAAAATACCTATGCGTCAGTGCGTAGGATGCCGGGAAATGAAGAATAAAAAAGAGATGATCCGGGTGATCCGTACTTCTGAACAGGAATTTGTTCTGGATGCAACCGGCAAGAAGAATGGCAGAGGAGCGTATATTTGTCCGAACAGAGAGTGCCTGTCACAGGCAATTAAGAGCAAAGGACTGGAGCGTTCTTTTAAGCAGGCAATTCCGAAAGAAGTATATGAGTCGCTGGAAAAGGAGATGGAGCATCTTGAGTCACAGTAAAGCATTGTCAATGATCGGGCTTGCTACAAAAGCTGGAAAAGTTGCCAGTGGCGAGTTCAGTACAGAAAAGGAAGTAAAATCCGCAAGAGCATATCTTGTGATCGTAGCAGGAGATGCGTCTGAGAATACAAAGAAGAAATTCCGCAATATGTGTGAATTTTATCAGGTACCGATTTGTTTTTACAAAGATAAAGATACCTTAGGGCATGCAATGGGAAAAGAATTTCGTGCATCCCTTGCAATTCTGGATGAAGGTCTTGCAAAGGGAATTCGCAGATATCTGGAAACGGAAGAAGAATAATTGCATAAAGGAGGTAGTTAATATATGGCAAAAATCAAAGTATATGAATTAGCTAAGGAGCTGAATGTACAGAGTAAGGACGTACTGGAGTTCCTGGAGAGCAAAAAAATAGAAGTGAAAAATCACATGAGTGCATTGGAAGAGACTGCTGCCGGTCAGGTAAAAGAACATTTCAGTAAGAACCGGAAATCTGAGGGGGAATCCGGTGAAGCACCGAAAAAGAAAAATATCGTTCATGTATTCCGGCCGCAGAATACACAGAATGGCAATAAGCATGGAAGACGTCAGGGGACGAAGCAGACCATGCCCCAGGGACGTCCGATGCAGGTGAACAACGGAAGACCGGCAAAAGGATCGGTAAAACCGGAAGCACCGAAAACAGAAGAGAGAGTTAAAACAGCAGAGAAAGCCAAAGCAGCAGAAGTAAAGACAGCAGAGAAACAGGCAGTGAAAACGGAGATAAAGGAAGAGAATAAAGAAAAGAGAGAAGAAAAAGTAGTGAAGAATAACGAGAAACGTGTAAATAACGACAGACCGAATTCTGAGCGTACAACAAGATCAGAGCGCGGTGATAGAAACGGTCGTAACGATAACAGAAATGACCGCGGCGGAAGAAATGATGACAGAAGAAACGACCGTGGCGGAAGAAATGACGACAGAAGAAATGACGACAGAAGAAATGACCGCAGCGGAAGAAATGATGACAGAAGAAACGACCGCGGCGGAAGAAATGACGACAGAAGAAATGACGACAGAAGAAACGACCGTGGCGGAAGAAATAATGATAGAAGAAACGACCGCAGCGGAAGAAATAATGACAGAAGAAATAACGGACCTTCAATTCCGGCACCTGAGGCACCGACACAGAAGCCGCAGAGAAGTAACAAGGGCAAAGGCAAGGATGAGCATAAGAAAAAAGATTACCGCCGTGATGAAGAAGAAAGAATGCCAAAGAATAACAAGAAGCCAATGCAGAAACCACAGCCGAAGGAGCAGAAACAGGAAGAAGAGATTAAGTCTATCGTAATTCCGGAAGTTCTGACGATCAAAGAGCTTGCTGACAAGATGAAAGTTGTCCCTTCTGTGATTGTTAAAAAGCTGTTTATGCAGGGCAAAGTTGTAACAGTCAACCAGGAGATCGATTATGATACAGCAGAAGAGATCGCGCTGGAATTTGATGTATTATGTGAAAAAGAAGAAGTTGTGGATGTTATCGAAGAACTCTTAAAAGAAGAGGAAGAAGATGAGAAGAAGATGAAAAAACGTCCGCCGGTTGTATGTGTTATGGGACACGTTGACCACGGTAAAACTTCTCTTCTGGATGCAATCCGTCATACGAATGTAATAGGCGGCGAGGCCGGAGGAATCACTCAGCATATCGGTGCTTATGTCGTAGATGTTAAAGGTGAGAAGATCACATTCCTTGACACACCGGGACATGAGGCGTTTACAGCAATGCGTATGCGTGGAGCAAGCTCTACAGATATCGCAATCCTTGTTGTAGCAGCAGACGATGGTGTAATGCCGCAGACAGTAGAAGCAATCAACCATGCGAAAGCAGCCGGTGTTGAGATCATCGTTGCAGTTAATAAGATCGATAAACCAAGCGCTAATATCGAGCGAGTAAAACAGGAAATGACAGAGTATGAACTGATTCCGGAAGACTGGGGCGGAAGCACAATTTTTGTCCCGGTATCTGCAAAGACAGGAGAAGGTCTGGAAGATCTGATGGAAATGATCGTACTGACTGCAGAAGTAATGGAATTAAAGGCAAATCCAAACAGACGTGCAAGAGGACTTGTCCTAGAAGCACAGCTTGACAAAGGAAGAGGTCCGGTTTCAACAGTCCTTGTACAGAAAGGAACACTGCGTGTCGGAGATGCGATCGCAGCAGGATCTGCACATGGTAAAGTCAGAGCAATGATGGACGACAAAGGACGCCGCGTCAAAGAAGCAGGTCCGTCTGTGCCGGTAGAGATTCTCGGACTCAATGATGTACCGAATGCCGGAGAGGTATTTGTCGGATGTGCAAATGATAAAGAAGCAAGAAACTTTGCTGAGACATTTATTTCACAGAGCAAAGTAAAACTTCTGGAAGAAACAAAATCAAAACTGTCTCTGGATGATCTGTTTAACCAGATTCAGGAAGGTAACTTAAAAGAATTAAACATCGTTGTAAAAGCAGACGTACAGGGATCTGTAGAAGCAATCAAACAGAGTCTTCTGAAACTTTCCAATGAGGAAGTTGTTGTAAAAATCATCCATGGCGGTGTTGGTGCGGTCAATGAATCTGATGTAAGCCTTGCATCTGCATCTAACGCGATCATCATCGGATTTAATGTACGTCCGGATGCAACAGCAAAAGAAACCGCAGACCGTGAAGGTGTAGATATCCGTCTGTATCGTGTCATCTACAATGCGATCGAAGATGTGGAAGCAGCCATGAAAGGACTTCTGGATCCGGTATTTGAAGAAAAAGTACTAGGTCATGCAGAAGTACGTCAGCTGTTCAAAGCATCCGGTGTTGGTACGATCGCAGGATCTTATGTACTGGATGGAACATTTGAAAGAGACTGTTCTGTGCGTATCACAAGAGATGGCATCGTTGTATTTGAAGGTGCACTTGCTTCCCTGAAACGTTTCAAAGATGACGTAAAAGAAGTCAGAGCAGGCTATGAGTGTGGTTTCGTATTTGCAAACTTCAATGATGTAAAAGAAGGCGATCTTGTAGAAGCATTCAAGATGGTTGAGATTCCTAGATAGGAAGAAAAGAGGAGAGCAATTTGAGAAAACGTAGCATTAAGAATACAAGAGTAAATACAGAAGTACAGCGCGAATTAAGTAGTATTATCCGGGGCGTGCTCAAAGATCCGAGAGTTGCTCCATGGACTTCTGTTGTTGCGGCAGAAGTCGCACCGGATCTTAAGACTTGTAAAGCCTATATCAGTGTGCTCGGTGATGAAAAAGCACAGAAAGATACACTGGAAGGTTTACAGAGTGCAGAAGGTTATATCCGCCGGGAGCTTGCGCATACATTAAATATGCGTAACACACCGGAGATTACATTTGTTCTGGATCAGTCGATCGAATATGGTGTAAATATGTCCAAAAAGATCGATGAAGTGACAAAAGGAATGAAAACAGAAGGTGACGAAGATGCTGAATAAGATACTGGGCGGGGTAAAAGAAATCGCAATCGGTGGTCATGTAAGACCGGACGGAGACTGTGTAGGCTCCTGCATGGGACTGCGTCAGTATATCACTGAGAATTATCCAGATAAAAAAGTGACGGTATATCTGGAAGAAATCCCAGATTCTTTTCAATTCCTGAAAGGAACAGAGGAAATCCGTTCAGAAATCCCGGAGAATAAAGTCTATGATCTCTTTATCTGCCTGGATTGTGGAGATAAGGGACGACTTGGATTTTCAGCACCGCTTTTTGAACAGGCAGCATACACATTCTGTGTGGATCATCACATCAGCAATGTGAGCTTTGCGATGGATAATGTGATCCGGCCGGATGCAAGTTCTACATCGGAACTGGTGTATGAACTGCTGGATAAGAAGCGTATCAGCAAAGAGACGGCAGAAGCGCTGTATCTTGGAATCGTACACGATACCGGTGTATTCCAGTATTCCTGCACTTCACCGGATACGATGCGGGCGGCGGCAGTACTGATGGAAAAGGGAATCAATGCGCCGGAGATTATTCATGATACATTTTATGAAAAAACATACAACCAGAACCAGATTTTAGGACATGCACTCTTAGAGAGTATCCTTCTCCTGGATGGACAGTGCATTGCAACTTATGTGCGGCAGAAAGAGATGGAATTCTATGGTGTAAAACCGAAAGATTTGGAAGGAATCGTAAGTCAGTTGCGCAATACAAAAGACACAAAAGTTGCGATTTTCATGTATGAATTAAAGCTGAATGAATTCAAAGTCAGCCTCCGCTCGAATGACGATGTGGATGTCAGCAAGATCGCACAGTATTTTGGCGGTGGCGGACATAAAAAAGCGGCAGGCTTTACAATGACAGGTCAGCCGTTTGATGTGTTGAACAATGTCTCCGCACAGATCGTAGCGCAGCTTGAGGAGTAACTATGATTCATGGCATTATAAATATTTACAAAGAAAAAGGCTATACATCACATGATGTCGTTGCAAAATTACGCAGAATTGTCGGGCAGAAGAAAATCGGACACACAGGAACACTGGATCCGGATGCGACCGGTGTGCTGCCGGTCTGCTTTGGTAAAGCAACAAAATTATGTGATCTTTTAACAGACAAAGATAAAATATACGAAACGGTACTGCTGCTTGGGCGGGAAACGGATACACAGGATATATCCGGAACTGTATTGAGTGAAAAGCAGACCGGTACTGTGACAGAGGCAGATGTAAGAAGTGTGGTGGCTTCTTTTGTCGGTGCTTATGCGCAGACTCCGCCGATGTATTCGGCAATTAAGATTGGTGGAAAGAAGCTCTATGAGCTTGCAAGAGAAGGAAAGACAGTGGAGAGAAAACCGCGGAATGTTGAAATTTTTTCTATTGATATTCTGGAAATGGATCTGCCGCATGTGAAGATGCGGGTGCACTGTTCCAAAGGCACGTATATCCGTACGCTTTGCAATGATATCGGTGCGAAGTTAGGATGCGGCGGCTGTATGGAAGAGCTTGTCCGTACAAAGGTGAGTTCATTTGTGCTCACGGAAGCGAAGACGCTTGCAGAAGTGGAAAATTTTGTGGCAGACGGCAGACTTTCTGAAATCATAACACCGGTCGACGCAATGTTTGCACACTATCCGGCATTGTGTGTGACGGAAAAATGGGACAAATTCGCATATAATGGTAACGCACTTCCGAAGGATGCAGTGGGGGATGTGCCAGACAGGCACAGCATTTCGGACGTCCACAGAGTGAGACTCTACAATTCAAAGGAGGAGTTTATCGGTCTGTACGATTATAAGAAAAGCGAAAATAAATACAAACTTGTAAAAATGTTTTATACGCCGGATGTATAGAACATGAGAGGAAAAAATATGCAATATATAGAAGGTCTGAATGAATATACAGAAACCGAAAAGTCAGCAGTGACCTTTGGAAAGTTTGACGGAGTGCATAAGGGCCACCAGAAGTTAGTTGAAGAAGTGCTTAGATGCTGCACAAATGGAAATATAAAAAGTGTTTTGTGTGCATTTGAGATGAATAAAAAAGACATTCTTATGACTCCGGATGAGAGAAGAGAAAGAATGGACGGCAAAATAGACTATCTTGTGGAATGTCCGTTTTCAGATGAACTCCGGCACATGAGCGCGGAAGATTTTATTAAAAAAGTTATAAAGGGTGTTTTTCATGCTGAATATGTGGTTGTAGGGACTGATTTTCATTTTGGATATGGAAAAGAAGGCGATGCGCATATGCTGGAGGCGTATGCCGAAAAATATCATTATAAGGCAATCGTAGTTGAAAAAGCACGGTTTAAGCATCGGGAGATCAGTAGCAGTTTTATTAAGAGTCTGGTCAAAGATGGAAGTATTACAACCGCGAATTACCTTCTGACATATCCATACCCGGTAGAAGGAATCGTAAAACATGGAAAACATCTGGGAAGTGAGTTGGGATTTCCCACATGTAATGTAGAATGGCCGGCGTATAAAGTACTGCCGCCAAAAGGAGTGTATGTAAGCCGCGTTTATATTGATGGGGAAGTCTATGGTGCAATATCCAATATCGGAGTCAAGCCAACCGTATCAGATGAAAACAGAGTGCTGATCGAGAGTTATTTATATGGATATAGCGGAGATGCATACGGAAAAAACGTTAAAATTGAATTACTGGAATTCCGACGCCCGGAACATAAATTTTCTTCCATTAAGGAAATGCAGGTACGAGTCCGTCAGGATATACAGTATGTCAGAGAATACTTTGAAAAAGAGTAAAAGGAGAAACAGATGAATATAATAACTATATTTTCTCTGTTTGGCGGACTTGGACTGTTTTTATATGGTATGAGCCAGATGAGCGAAAGCCTTGAAAAAGCAGCCGGCGCCAAAATGAGAAGTATTCTGGCAGTCTTTACGAAAAACAGATTTATCGGACTGCTGGTAGGTATGATCTTTACAGCGATCATCCAGTCATCCAATGCTACAACAGTTATGGTCGTGAGTTTTGTAAACTCCGGACTGATGAATCTGATGCAGGCAACCGGAATTATTCTGGGAGCCAATATCGGAACTACAATCACCGGACAGTTGATCGCATTTAATCTGTCGGACATAGCGCCGCTATTTGTAATCATCGGTGTGATTATGTCCATGTTCTGTAAGAACCAGAAGGTGCAGAGAGCCGGTGATGTGATTCTGGGATTTGGCATTTTGTTTATGGGGCTGAAAGTTATGGGTGAATCCTTGACTATTGTAAAACAGTCACCGGTTGTAAAAGAATTTTTAAGCTCTTTAAGCAGTCCGTTTATTGCAATCCTTGTCGGATTTATTGCGACTTCTATTTTACAGAGCTCTTCGGCAACGGTTGGTATTATTATTTTGATGGCATCACAGAATCTGATCCAGTTTATGATCTGTCCGTTTGTAATTCTTGGCTGTAACATCGGTTCTTGCGTGTCTGCACTTCTTGCCAGCCTGAACGGAAGAAAAGATGCAAAGAGAGCAGCGATGATTCATTTCTTATTTAACGTGATCGGATCTGCAATTATGTTTACTGTGATCTTTATATTTACCAAACCGATCACAGGTGCACTGCTTGGAATTTCCGGTGGAAATGTGGCACGTGCGGTTGCCAATACACATTCTCTGATGAAAATCATAGAAGTGGCTATGTTGTTCCCGTTTATGGGCTGGATCGTGAAGCTGACTTACAAAGTAGTTCCGGGAAATGACGATACAGACGAAGATGAGTATGAACTGAATTATATCAAACAGTCTATGATGTCACCTGCAACGGCAGTTATGGATGCAATCCATGAGATCGAGCATATGGGAAAGGTTGCAATGAGCAATCTGGAACTGTCCATGCATGCACTCTGTGAGCTGGACGGAGAAGCAATTGAAAAGGTATACAAAACTGAAAAATATATTGATTTTATGAACAGTAAGATCACGGATTACCTTGTGAGAGCAAATGAGCTGGAACTTCCGACTGCAGATGCTGATAAGCTGGGAGGACTGTTCCATGTAGTAAATGATATTGAAAGAATCGGTGATCATGCAGAAAATATGGCTGAGGCTGCAAAAGAGAGAATTAATTCCGGCGTAAAATTAAGCGATAAGGCGATACGTCAGATGAATGATATGATGAAGTCGGTACAGACACTTCTGGAATATGCATTGGATATGTTTACAAATGGAAATCAAGAACATATGCGTGAGATTCTGGAACTGGAAGATGCCATTGATGAGCAGGAAAAGAAACTGCAAAGATCACATATCAAGCGGCTGACGAAGAACAAATGTACACCGGAAGCAGGAATGATCTTTGCGGATGCAGTATCCGGTCTGGAGCGTGTAGCCGACCATGGAACCAATATCGCATTTGCGATCATGGTACCGGATGAATACAAATCTGATGAAGAAGAAGAGTAAAATAATCCTTTACAGAGGATAAGTGTTGTGTTATACTCATCTGGTATGAACAGCCGGTGTTCGGTAACAGGATACTCCAACCGTTGCTTAATACCAGGCGATAATTAAGAGAATTAAAAGGAGGAAATCACAATGGTTTCAAAAGAACAGAAAGAACAGATCATTAAAGACTTTGGAAGAACAGCAGGAGATACAGGTTCACCGGAAGTACAGGTAGCTATCCTGACAGCAAGAATCAATGACCTGACAGATCATTTCAAAGCTAACCCGAAGGATCACCACTCAAGAAGAGGACTTCTTAAGATGGTAGGACAGAGAAGAGGACTTCTTGCATACCTGAAGAAGACAGATATCAACAGATATCGTGCTCTGATCGAGAGACTTGGACTTAGAAAATAATAATGATTTTAATAAAAATTCCGATTGCGTCATGCAGTCGGAATTTTTTGTATGGAATTTTTTGTGGAAAAAAGATATGGTGTATTTACATAAGATATGATATAATATATTGGATTGTGGACGAGGGAGATATAATCCGAGACCACTGAAAAGGGTATTGTCTGGTGGTAGCGAAAAGAGAGTGTCTTTTTCAGTAGTTTCGGTATCCTTCTTTCGCAGAACAGATGAATGAAGATAAAAGGAGAATACTATGTATAAGAAGTATGAGATGGAATTAGCCGGAAGAACACTTCGCGTAGATGTTGGTAGAGTAGCGAAGCAGGCGAACGGTGCAGTTTTAATGCACTATGGTGATACAACTGTACTTTGTACAGCAACTGCTTCTGAGAAGCCAAGAGAAGGAATCGATTTCTTCCCGTTAAGTGTAGAATATAATGAGAGAATGTATTCCGTAGGTAAGATCCCGGGAGGATTTAACAAAAGAGAAGGAAAAGCATCTGAGAATGCGATCCTGACATGCCGTGTTATCGACCGTCCGATGCGTCCACTGTTCCCAAAGGATTACCGTAATGATGTTACATTGGAGAACCTGGTACTTTCTGTAGATCAGGATTGTTCACCGGAGTTGACAGCTATGCTTGGAGCAGCAATTGCGACTACAATTTCTGATATCCCGTTTGACGGACCGATCTCTACAACACAGGTTGGACTGGTTGACGGTGAATTTGTATTTAATCCGACAGCAGAACAGAAAGAAATATCTGATATGGCGCTGACGGTTGCATCTACAAGAGAGAAAGTTATCATGATCGAAGCAGGAGCGAATGAAGTTCCGGAAGCACAGATGGTCGAAGCGATTTACGCAGCTCATGAAGTGAACCAGAAAGTAATCGCATTTATTGATACAATCGTTGCAGAATGCGGAAAAGAAAAACACAGCTATGAGAGCTTTGCGATTCCGGAAGAATTATTTGCAGCAATTAAAGAAATCGTACCGCCGGAGACTATGGAGGAAGCTGTATTTACAGATGATAAACAGGTAAGAGAAGAAAATATCCGTCAGATTACAGATAAGTTAGAGGAAGCGTTTGCTGATAATGAAGAATGGCTTGCTGTTCTTGGAGATGCAATTTACCAGTATCAGAAGAAGACTGTCCGCAAGATGATCCTGAAAGATCATAAGCGTCCGGATGGAAGAGCAATCGACCAGATTCGTCCACTTGCTGCAGAAGTAGATCTGATTCCTAGAGTACATGGTTCTGCTATGTTTACACGTGGACAGACACAGATCTGTAATATCTGCACACTGGCTCCACTGTCAGAGGCACAGAGACTTGACGGACTGGATGAAAAAGAGACAACAAAGCGTTATATGCATCACTATAACTTCCCGTCATACTCTGTTGGAGAGACAAGACCATCCAGAGGACCGGGACGTCGTGAGATCGGACATGGAGCACTTGCAGAGCGTGCATTGGTTCCGGTTCTTCCGAGTGAGACAGAGTTCCCGTATGCAATCCGTACCGTATCCGAGACATTTGAGTCTAACGGATCTACATCAATGGCTTCTACATGTGCATCTTGTATGTCACTTATGGCTGCAGGTGTTCCGATTAAAGCTATGGTTGCAGGTATCTCATGCGGACTTGTAACAGGAGATACAGATGATGATTATCTGGTACTTACAGATATACAGGGACTGGAAGACTTCTTTGGTGATATGGACTTTAAGGTAACTGGTACAAAGAAGGGTATCACAGCAATCCAGATGGATATTAAGATTCACGGACTTACAAGACCGATCGTTGAGGAAGCAATCGCACGTACAAGACAGGCTCGTCTGTTCATCATGGATGAGTGTATGTCAAAAGCAATCGCAGAGCCGAGAACAGAGGTTGGTGAATTTGCACCGAAGATTATCCAGATGCAGATCGATCCTCAGAAGATCGGTGATGTTGTTGGACAGAGAGGCAAGACGATCAATGCGATCATCGAGCAGACTGGTGTGAAGATTGATATTACAGATGACGGAGCAGTATCTATCTGCGGAACAGATGCTAAGAGCATGGAAGAAGCACAGAAGCTGATTCACATCATTGTTACAGATTATGAAGCAGGACAGGTTCTGGAAGGACATGTTATCAGTATCAAAGAATTTGGAGCATTTATTGAGTTTGCACCGGGAAAAGAAGGAATGGTTCACATTTCCAAGATTTCCAAAGAGCGTGTAAACCATGTTGAAGATGTGTTGACACTTGGCGATAAAGTCAAAGTTGTATGCCTTGGAAAAGACAAGATGGGAAGATTTTCATTCAGCATGAAAGATGTTGCAGAATAAATTGCTGCGTGATACATTGTAAAATAAAAGACAGTATGATAAATAAGGACCGTGCCGGGGTATCCGGTACGGTCCTTTGTGGATTTCAGGAATAAATAACTGTCCCGGACATATATTGGAGATAAGAGGTGGACAAAACATGAAAGAAGAAAGTATCTTATCGTTACTACCGGGGAAATTAAGAATCCAGATGCAGAAGATCGTGAAAGATTATGAAAAATTGCAGGAGATCAAAGTACGCATTGAGAAGCCGGTTTTTTATTTTCAGGATGGCAGGGAATATATGCTGAAAGATGAGCGGGGGAGACCTTATATTGCGACAAAAGAAGAAGTGCGGGAATTGCTGGAATATGTGAGCCATTATTCGCTGTATGCGTACGAAGAAGAGATGAGGCAGGGATTTCTGACCGTGGACGGCGGGCACAGGATTGGTTTTGCAGGACAGGCGATTTTAGAAGGAGGACATGTGAAGAATCTAAAATATATTTCGTCCGTAAATATCCGGATAGCCCATGAAGTGATGGGATGTGCCGATTGGATTTTTCCATATATAACACGAAACCGGTCGCTTTTTCACACCCTGATCGTGTCACCGCCGGGACAGGGAAAAACAACACTTCTGCGTGATATTGTAAGGCAGATTTCGGAAGGAAATACATACATCAGCGGAAAAACAGTGGGTGTTGTAGATGAACGTTCGGAAATCGGAGGATGTTATCAGGGCGTTGCGCAGAATCATGTCGGGATTCGGACAGACATCCTGGACGCCTGCCCGAAGGCAGAAGGAATGATCATGCTCATCCGTTCCATGACACCGGAAGTCGTAGCAGTTGATGAAATCGGCACGGCGCAGGATGTACATGCCATAGAATATGCAATGCACTGTGGCTGCAAAATGCTCGCGACCGTACATGGAGAATCTATGCAGGAAGTGAAGCGAAAGCCGGTACTTGGCACATTGATCAAACAGAAGCGTTTTGAAAGATATATTGTCTTATCAGGAGAAGGAAAAGCCGGTGAAGTTGGCGGCATCTATGATGCCAGGGGGAATACACTGTATTCTTTTGTCGGACAGTCCAACACAGCGGGCTATACCGGCATGGCAGGTGATGAAAAATGTGGAAAGCCATAGGCGCTTTTCTTATCCTTTTCTCGGCTTCCATGGAAGGGACAAGGCATGCACATAAGATTCGTGAGGAATACGAAGAACTGCAAAAGATACGGTATCTTATTTCTTTATTAAAAAGTGAGATCTGCTATGCCAGGTCCAGCCTGGAAGAAGTGTTTGCATCCGTTGCAGAAAAATGTGAAGAGCCGTACCGTAACTGGCTTCTTATGATGAGAAATGAAATGCGATGTAAAAAAGAAAAACGATTCGTAAAAATATGGCAGGAATCGGCAGACGTCTGTCTTGTGGGTCTGATGATTTCAAGAAAAGAAAAAGAGGATCTGAAAGAAGTCGGTGCAAGACTTGGAAATCTGGATCTTAAGATGCAGATCCGTTCTCTGGAGCTGTATGAAGAGAAAGTGGAGGAATCGTTAAGGCAGATACAGAAACAGATGTACACGAAGATGAGACTTTATTATCTTATGGGGATCATGGGCGGGATTCTGACAGTCGTGCTTCTGATCTGAAGGAGGAAGAGATGGATGTAAATCTGATATTTAAGATTGCGGCTGTCGGGATTTTAGTATCGGTACTCAGTCAGGTGCTGAAACATAGTGGCAGGGAAGAACAGGCATTTTTAACAAGCCTTGCAGGACTTCTGCTTGTATTGTTCTGGATCGTGCCATACATTTACCAGTTGTTTCAGAATATCCGACAGTTATTTTACCTGTAGGAAAGAAGGGGGCATATGAGTATCATACAGATTTGCGCAGCTGCTGTTGCAGGTATGCTTCTTGCTGTGCAGTTTAAAGCGCAGAAACCGGAGTATGGAATCTATATCAGCATAGCGCTGAGTCTTCTTATTTTCTTTTCTGTACTCGAGAAAATAGAAACAATCGCGGAAGTAATACGAAAAATCGGTGCATATATATCGGTTGATGATATGTATATGGGAACATTGTTCAAAATGCTTGGAATTACTTATGTGGCAGAATTTGCATCGAACATTTGCAAAGATGCGGGATATCAGACGATTGCAAGACAGATTGAGATTTTCGGGAAACTTGCAATCATGGTACTTAGTTTTCCGGTGCTTCTTGCGATTCTGGACACGATCCGGAAGGTGTTGTCATGAGAAGAAAGGTTAAACAGAAAAAGATGCGCTGTAGGAAAATAGTACCTGGACTTACAATCCTGTTTATACTGCTGACTGGATTTCCGGCAGGTTTTCAGATGGAATATGTGTATGCAGCAGAACCAGCATATGAAACAGGAATATCAGAAGATGCACAGACAGAGACAGAAAAATGGATACAGCAGTTTTCCTTTGATGAGATGCAGAACTACATAGATCAGATGTTTCCGGAAAAGAATTATAATTTAGAGGAGATGCTCCGGAAAATTACAGAAGGGGATTATGAAGAATTTTTAAGCCAGGCAGGAAAAATGTTAAGAGACAAGCTTTTTCGGGCTGTGGAAAGCGGAAGAAAATATCTGATTCCGATTGTATTTCTGGCATTTCTGGCGGCATTGTTTCATAATTTTTCACAGGTGTTTGAAAGCGGCCAGCTCTCAGAAACCGGCTTCTATGTTCTGTATCTTTTGCTGATCGCGTTGTGTCTGAAAGTATTTCTTGCGGTAACGGAATGGGTAAGCACCGGCGTAGAAGGACTGACTGCATTTATGGGTGTATTCTGCCCGCTGTATTTTCTTGCTGTAGCGATTGCGAAAGGCAGTGTAACAGCGATCGCTTTTTATCAGCTTGTGCTTTTTATTATTTATCTGGTAGAACTTGTAATTGTCAAGATCCTGCTGCCGATGATCCATATTTACATGATATTGAGACTGCTTAATTATCTGTCGAAAGAAGATTATCTGAGCAAATTTGCCGGCTTTCTGGAAATGCTTGTTTCCTGGACGCTCCGTACAATGTTGGCTGCTGTAGTCGGATGGAATCTGGTGCAGGGACTGATCGGTCCGTCCGTCGATGATGTGAAGCAGAGTCTTGTGACAAGAGGAATGGAAGCCATACCGGGTGTGGGGGATCTTCTGGGCGGCGCTGCGGAAGTGACGATCGGTACACTCGTACTGGTCAAAAATGGAATCGGAGTCGTGGGCGCACTGCTTGCGGTACTCTTATGCTTGGTTCCGCTCGTAGAAGTCGGGCTGGTCGTGCTGCTTTATAAATTCACGGCGGCTCTTCTGCAGCCGGTTTCCGATGCGCGTGTGATCGGTTGTATTGAAAGTGTGGGAGACGGACTACGGCTTTTTATGCGTGTGCTGTTTACAACAGGGCTTTTATTTCTTCTGACAATTGTTGTGGTCGCAGCTACAACCGGAGAATAGGAGGAAAAATGATCGACAAAATCTATGAATGGGTGAAGAACTTCAGCTTTTATCTGGTTCTTGTAACGGCTCTTTTACAAATGCTTCCGGACAGTGATTACCGGAAATATATCCGGTTTTTTACAGGACTTGTGTTGATTGCACTGCTTCTTACCCCGGTCCTTAAGACGTTGCACGCAGGCGACTTGAAGACAGCGATTTTGCAGGATGCAGACTGGCAGGAGTTTCAGGATAAGCTTCAGAAGACAGAAACAAAAGTCCGGAAGCAGATGACGGAAACAGCAGATGCAGCAGAAAACGGGAAAGCGCAGGATGAGCAGAAAAAAATAGAGGTGAAAGAGATTGAAGTTCAGCCTTAAGATGTTAAAAGAATTGCTGTGGAAAGGGGAAAAACTGAAGAAAGACCAGCTTCTGATCCTGTTTCTTACCGGAGTACTCTTATTAGTTATTACAGTGCCTGCCGGTAAGGAAAAAGAAAATGGGAAAACTGTCGGAAGCAGAACCGGGCAGAGTGTGATAACAGACCGTGAAAGTTATACAAAAGAGATGGAACAGGAACTGGAAGAAATGTTGTCGCAGATGGATGGCGCCGGGGAAGTGAAAGTGATGCTGACACTTGCATCAACAGCGGAAAAAGTGATAGAGAAAGATCGTGACACCCAGAGTGAGCAGATAAAAGAGTCCGATCATCAGGGCGGAGAGCGTACGACAGATAAAGATTCCCTGTCTGAAGAAACGGTATATAAAAAGCAAAACAGTAATGGAGACAGCCCGTATGTAACGAAAGAACTGACACCGCAGGTTGAAGGTGTTGTCGTGCTTGCCACAGGGGGTGATAATCCTGAAGTAGCTAAACATATTACGGAAGCGGTGCAGGCATTATTTGGAATAGACACGCATAAGATTAGAATAATGAAAAAGAATCAGAAACCATAAAAGGCAGGAGGAGAGAACGTGAAACGAGTGTTTAAGAAAAATCAGTTGATCATTGCAGCGCTGGCGGTGATGATAGCGGCAGCAGGATATTTGAATTATTCCGGACGCCTGTTCCCGGATAAGGCAAAATCCAGTGAGACAGGAAGTGAAGTGGCAAGTCAGGAACTTCTGGATATTTCACAGGAGGACAGCCAGAGTGCATCCTCGGATATTAAGAGTCAGGACGGGGATAATGAAGCGCAGACGAGTACGCCGGGCGAGGCGGTACTGACAGGAGGAGATGCCACATCTATCGTATCACAGGCAAAGATCACAAGAGAACAGGTGCGGGCTAAAAATAAAGAGTCCTTGCAGGAGATCATAGACAATAAACAACTGACAGGAGAGCAGAAGAAAAAAGCGGTAAATGAAATGGTTGAGCTTACAAAAATTGCAGAAAAAGAGGCGGCTGCGGAGACGATGCTTTCTGCCAAAGGATTTACAGACAGTGTAGTCAGTCTTTCCGAAGAATCCGCAGATGTTGTGGTAAATGCCAAAGAATTAAGTGAAGCAAACCGGGCACAGATTGAAGACATTGTTATAAGGAAGACCGGAATGGCAGCTGAAAATATTGTGATCACACCGGCAGGCAGTAAAAAATAGAATAAAATATATGGAAAATCCCGCAACAGCGGGATTTCAGATTGTAGACAAAGCCCTGCTTTTGCAGGGTTTTGCTATTGTTGGAA
>OLPE01000666.1_pt1 | contig 28795 bp, 27 predicted proteins | sample 1671901 | NCBI WGS metagenome assembly OLPE01 (sample SAMEA3136624, study PRJEB25190) | human gut metagenome | biome: human gut; feature: human-associated habitat; material: faeces | place: Austria | collected 2013 | reverse complement strand
ATTGATCGTGTCAATCATCTGCCAATTTTTCTTGCCGATACAAAATCCTCGTATTACTCGTTCACTGGCATTATTATCAATAGGAACTTCTCCATCTTTTTAAGGTACGCAAATAAGGCATCAACTCCATACTGATCTATACTTATAAATGCTCTCGTCTGCGTTAAGTGTAATTGATATTTAAATTTCTGGCAAGCAGCGTCAATAAAAAGATACCCGGAAACTTTTACATTTCCGGATATCCTGTCTTATATCTTATATTATTTTACATCTTAGCCGAAAGACTGCTCTGTACGGTTGATGATCTCATCCTGTAACGGTTTGCTTAAGTTACGGAAGAAGTCACTGTATCCGGCTACACGAACGATCAGGTCGCGGTAGTCATCCGGATGTTTCTGTGCTTCGATCAATGTCTGTCTGTCAATGACATTGAACTGGATATGATGTCCGTCCATTGCGAAATAGCTACGGATCAGGCTGGACATGTTCTCAAGTCCTTTTTCTCCTGCTACAACATCCGGAGTAAATTTCTGGTTCAGAAGAGTTCCTGCTGTTGCAAGGTGATCCATCTTTGAGCAGGATTTGATAACTGCTGTAGGACCGTTTGTATCAGCGGATTTCTCCGGTGAGATACCTTCAGATACCGGAACATTTGCTTTTCTTCCGTTAGCAGTTGCTCCGATTACTTCTCCGAAGTAAACGTGGCATGTTGTCGGGAGCATATCTACTCCGTATTTTCCGCCTCTCATAGTCGGACGTCCTGTAATCAAATCATGGTACAGGTTAAATACATCCTGCATGATAGAATCTGCATAGTCATCATCATTACCATACTTCGGTGTCTTATCATGTACCATACGATAAATTGCATCGTATCCTTCAAAGTTATGATCCATCGCTTCGATCAGTTCTTCCATTGTGAAGTTTTTCTTATCGAATACGTTATATTTAATTGCTGTAATACAATCTGTAACAGTTCCGATACCTACACCCTGGATATAGTTTGTATTGTATCTTGCTCCACCTGCATTGTAATCTTTTGCATTGCTGATACAGTCGTTTGTTACAACTGAAAGGCACGGTGCAGGCATGTTCTCTGCATATAATTTCTCGATTACATTATTTCCACGTACTTTGATATCGATGAAATGTTTCAGCTGTTTCTGGAATGCATCCCATAATTCTTCATATGTCTTGAAGTCTTTTGCATAACCAAGTTTCAGACCGAGCTGTTTGCCGGATTCATTGTCAAATCCATTATAAAGTGTAAGTTGGAATACTTTCGGGATGTTCAGATATCCGGTCAGGATATATGCTTCACTTCCCCATGCTCCTGTCTCAACGCATCCTGAAGATCCGCCGCGGCGTGCATCTTCCAGTGATTTACCTGCATTGATAAGCTCCATTGTCTGTGCTTCTGTATTGTAGAATGCCGGCTGTCCCCATCCTTTTCTTGAGATCTCGCATGCTCTCTTTAAGAAACGTGCCGGTGTCTTCTTGCTGATTGTTACGTTAGAGTTTGGCTGAACCAGTTTCATCTCGTCCATACAGTCAAGGATCAGATAGCTGACTGCGTTAACTCCATCGCGTCCGTCCGGCGTCACACCACCTGTATTGATATTTGCAAAATCTGTGTATGTAGCACTTTCTTTTAGTGTGATACCTACTTTTACCGGTGCCGGCTGGTTGTAGAATTTCACCCATAAGCACTCTAACAGCTCTTTTGCTCTATCATCATCCAGAATTCCTGCTTCCGTATCTGCCTCGTAGTATTTGATCAGATGCTGGTCAAGACGTCCCGGGCTGAATGCATCCCATGGGTTCAGCTCTGTTGTAACTGCCAGATGTGTGAACCAGTATAACTGGATTGCCTGCCAGTATGTCTTTGGTGCATGTGCAGGAACAACTTCCAAGTTGGCTGCGATCTGTTTTAATTCTTCTTTACGAACCGGATCAGCTTCTTTCTCAGCCATCTCCAGTGCTAATTCATGATATCTCTCGCCAAGGATGATCACTGCGTCGCAGGAAATATCCATAGCTTTTAACTCTTCCATCTTGTCGTATGCTTCCGGATCATTTAAGAAATCAAGCGAATCCATTGTCTTCTTGATCTTCTCTTTGTAATCCATATATCCGGTTGTAAATACCTGTTCTCCACCACATGTATGTCCCGGTCCTCTCTGCTCCATGAACTCGGTGAACATACCTGCTGAATAACAGTCATTCCACTCCGGAGTCATAGTTGCAAGAAGTTTTTCTCTCATGCTGCGTCCCTGCCAGAATGGGATGATCTCCTCTGCCTGAAGCTTTCTGTCTTCTTCTGTTGTATGGAAAGATACAAGGTCACGCTCGCTCATAACTGTCATATCTTCTACGCTGTGGCAACAAAGCTCCGGGAATGTCGGAGATGCCTGCGGGTCTTTTCCTTTTTCACCTACGATCAGTTCTCCATCACCCAGATATAATGTCTTCTTGGAGAAATACTCTTTTAATACCATAGATCTCATTACAGGAATAGAATATTTTCCATCATTCTCTCTGTAAAAATCTGTCTCGATCTTCGCTCTCTCCAAGTCGATATGTACCGGTGTTGTTACACTCAGTTCTCTCAGTTTCTGAATTCTTTCATTCATGCCTCTTTTTGCCATTGTTTTAACCTCCTATTCTGGTATTTGAGAAGCCTTCATCCTGGAAAAGTTTTACAAAACCTTCCATCTCTTCATTTGTTGGTGCCGTTAAATCAGTTCCTTTATATTCCATATCCAGTTTTGGATACTTGCTGCTTCCTGTATTATGATACGGCAACAGATTCACCTGTGCCGGATGGATATTGTGCTCTTTTAAGAATTGAATGGTTGCCTTCATATTCTCTTCATTGCCATTCACTTCTTTGACCGTCGGAATACGAATATAAATCCTTGCTCCTGTATCCGATAATTTCACAAGATTCTCAAGGATCAGCTTGTTATCTACGCCCATGTACTTCTTGTGAAGCTCCGGATCCATCACTTTCACATCGTATAAAAATGTATCTACATACGGTAAAACCGCTTCGAATTTATCATACGGCACATATCCGCAAGTGTCAATTGTTAAAGAAATCTCTTCCTTCTTCAGTGCTTTGGCAATTTCCAGCACATACTCCGTAGACATTGCCATAACTTCTCCGCCGGAAAGAGTAACCCCGCCGCCGGATTGCTCATAGAACATCAAATCCTTCATCAGTTCTTTTACCAGTTCTTTTACCGGATACTCTTCTCCCACTGTCTCACGGATTCCTTCCGGGCAGTAATTCTCACACTTTCCGCAAAGATTACACAGGGATTTGTCAAGAACCGGTTTCCCCTCCGTCATTGAAATCGCACTCTGCGGACAGACTTTTGCACAGGCTCCGCATCCAATGCATTTTTCCTTATCGTACTGAAGTTCTCTTTCAAATCGCTGCGTCTCCGGATTGTGACACCAGACACATTTCAGCGGGCATCCCTTAAAAAAAACGGTAGTACGAATTCCATCTCCGTCATGAATAGAATACTTCTGGATATTCGTGATATAATTCATGATCTTACTCCTTCCCGTTACTTTTGTTCTACTATTAGACTTTTGTTTGTACTTTAGTCTAATAATAGCAAAGAAAGAGAAGTTTGTCAATCTGTTATCAAACTTCTCTTTCCTTATTCCGCTTATATTTAGCAGGTTTCTTTTAATTTCTGCATTCCGATAACAAGTGCAAGTCCGACCGCACATGCAAAATCTTCTCTTCTTCAAATGGCTTTTAAAGATATCCCGACGCATGTACTTCATAACTTTCCACAGCAAAATCTCGCGATGATGTCAGAAACACAATCGGAACTTTACACTCTAATTCTCTTATTCTCCGCGCTGTCTCCATGCCGTTTAATTCTTTCATGTAGATGTCAAGAAACAGCAGCTCCATATCTGTATATCCTTCTTATACATCTGCCACAAATGCTTCTCCTGATTCATATTCAAGGATTCTGACCTCTTCATTGATCTTATGAAAATACTGCCGCAGTACTGTATTCAAAAGGTTTCTTTCAATCTCTACATCTTCACAGATGACAATTTCTCTCATCCATTACTCCTCTTCATTCTTCTCCATAAATTCTGTCTCAACCAGCTCCCATATCTCATCTCTTCCCTGCTTCGTCACAGATGAAAATGGAATAACAATCGTTCCCGGAAGCAGATTTAATCCTTGGCGAATTGCTTTGATCTGCTTTTGTACCTGGCTACGCTTGATCTTATCTAATTTAGTCGCGATAATGATCGGATTGAATCCCTGCTCCACGATCCAACTGTACATCAGTTTGTCGTTTGCAGACGGATCATGCCGGATATCAATCAGAAGAAAGACTGCCTTCAACAGTTCCGATCCATGGAGATACCGCTCAATGAGCTGACCCCATTTCGCTTTTTCCTGCTCAGATACTTTTGCATATCCATATCCCGGAAGATCTACCAGATATAATTCTTCATTAATATTGTAAAAATTAATCGTCTGTGTCTTTCCTGGTGTCGCGGAAATACGCGCAAATGATTTCCGATTCATGAGAGCATTAATGAGGGATGATTTTCCAACATTTGATTTTCCTGCAAATGCAATTTCCGGATGTTCATTTTCCGGTAATTTACTTGTAATTCCACATACTGTTTCCAGATTCAGGCTTCTTATAACCATATTCTTTTCCCCCTTTTAACGCTTTAATGCAAGCTTCAATACTTCATCCATATGAGAAACCGGAATGATCTCCAGTCCTTTTGTAATCTCTGTTGATATCTCTTCTACATCCGCTTTATTTTCCTTTGGAACAAGAACTGTCAGGATTCCCGCATTTTTAGCAGCGAGAAGCTTTTCTTTCAGACCTCCGATTGGAAGAACCTTTCCACGCAGCGTAATTTCTCCGGTCATTGCCAGATCTGCACGGACTTTTTTCCCTGTAACAGCCGAAAAGATTGCTGTTGCCATTGTAATTCCCGCCGACGGACCATCTTTTGGCACTGCACCTTCCGGTATATGTATATGAATATCATGCTCTTTGAAAAATTTCTCATCAATCTTATGCTCCGAGCTGACGGAGCGGATATAACTGATACCTGTACGCGCGGATTCTTTCATCACATCTCCGAGCTGACCGGTCAGCAGGATTTCGCCTTCTCCCGGCATGACATTTACTTCAATCTGAAGCGTATCGCCGCCAACACTTGTCCATGCAAGTCCCCGCACAATACCAACTTCATCCTTGTCATTTTTCATCTGATAGCTGAACAGCTCTCTTCCGAGATAATGTTCCAGATTCCTTTCTGTCACGCGTACGGCTTTCTTCTTATCTTCCAAAATCTCTCTTGCTGTTTTGCGGCAGATATCAGCAATTTTACGTTCCATCTGCCTGACTCCAGCTTCTTTTGTATAATTTCTTGCAATCTTCCACAGAGCTTTCTTGCTGATCGACAGTTGTTTTTCTTTTAAACCGTGCTTTTTCAGCTGTTTCGGGATCAGGTGTTCTCTTGCAATATGAAGTTTTTCATTTTCCGTATAACTGCTGATCTCAATCACTTCCATACGATCTAAAAGCGGTCTTGGAATCGTCTGTAATGTATTCGCTGTTGTCACGAATAATACTTCCGAAAGATCCAGCGGAACCTCCAGGTAATGATCTCTGAAATTCTTGTTCTGCTCCGCATCCAGTACTTCCAGAAGTGCTGAAAATGTATCCCCTTTATAATCATTGCTGACTTTGTCGATCTCATCCAGAAGGAGCAGTGGGTTCTTCACTCCGGCATTCTTCACAGCCGCTGCAATTCTTCCCGGCATCGCTCCGACATAAGTTTTTCTGTGACCGCGGATCTCTGCCTCATCTCGTACGCCTCCGAGTGAAATACGCACATACGGCTTCTTCAAAGCATGCGCCAGTGATTTTGCGATGGATGTCTTACCGGTTCCCGGAGGTCCAACCAGGCAAAGGATTGGTGCATCTGTGTTCTTCGTCAGAGCGCGTACCGCCAGAAATTCAAGCACACGTTCCTTTACTTTGTCCAGTCCATAATGATCTTCGTCCAGAATCTTTTTGGCATATGCAATATCTTTGTGTTCTTTACACATGTGATCCCACGGCATATCCAGCATCGTTTCGATATAAGTACGGATAACTCCCGACTCTGCCGGATTATTCATGGAATTACGGAATCTCCGTATCTCTTTGGAAATCTTCTCTTTTACTTCATCCGGTGCCTCCAGCGCATCACACTTCTGCTGAAATTCATCCGCATCCGATAACTGATTTTCATCTCCAAGCTCTTCACGAATCAGTTTGAGTTCTTCACGCAGAATATATTCCCGCTGGTTTTTATCCACGCGTTCTTTAATCTTTTCCTGTAATTCTTCTTTAATATTAAGTACCTGAATCTCATTCACAAGCTTATAGGCAAGTTTGTCATACCGTTTCATAAGATTCGTTTCTTCCAGAAATTCCTGATATTCCGGATAAGACATCGGAACATTGGCATTGATCACATTTACCATTTTCTTAAGATTTGTGATCTGATCGATCTGATCTGAAAATTCCTTCGCAATCTTTGGATTTTTTGCCATGTATTCTTTGAAAATATCCCGGAGTCCCTGCACCATTGCTTCCAGATTGAGCGGTGACTGTTCTGCTCCGGTATCTTCCCATGAAGTATCCACATCCTCTCGCACTGCAACCATTCCGCGCAGATATGGCTCTTTAAACTCCAGATCAATGAGTTCTGCTCTCTGCTCTCCGCTTACCAGAACACGGCTGATCTTCTTCGGAAGCTTCACAATCTGCTTGATTGTTGCAATACAGCCGATTCTGTGTATATCTGTCACATCCGGATCTTCTGTCTCTATCTCATACTGCCCTGTCAGGAAAATCTTCTCTCCTTCTGTCATAGCCTGATCAATTGCCTGCAGTGATTTCTCACGGCTCACATCAAAATGTGCCACCATCTCCGGCAGGATCGTCATTCCACGCAGTGCCACAACAGGCAGACTTACTCTTTTATTTTCCATATATACTCTCCTGTTTTATCTTCTTGGATCTCTTTCGTGCTTTTCTTATAAAACTGAAAGCTTCTCCGGCTCTTCTCATACAAAGTTGAAAAGCTTCTCCGGCTAATATATAAAAGCAGGCGGGCACAATTACCTGTACCCGCCCCATAATTACGCACTCTCTGAACTTATCATCTCATGCTCACATACAGGTTCACCAATGCCTTTTACTACATCTTTCGTAATCCTGCATGTCTTCAACGTCTCATCGGAAGGTGCTTTATACATAATATCCATCATGATGTTCTCCATAATTGCACGGAGTCCCCTGGCACCTGTTCTTCTCTTAAGTGACGTCTCAGCTATCTCTTCAAGCGCAGCCTTATCAAATGTAAGATCCACACCATCAAATTCCAGCATCTTCTGATATTGTTTCACAATTGCATTCTTTGGTTCTGTTAAAATAGATATTAACGCATCACGGTCTAACATCTCCAGTGTTACATTCACCGGCACACGTCCGACCAGCTCCGGAATCAATCCGAATTTTACAAGATCCTGTGGAAGGACCTGTTTCAGCAGACGATCCACGTCATCTTCATGCTTCTCTGCAATCTCTACATTGAAACCAATAGATTTCTGATCGATACGTTTCTCAATGATCTTCTCAATTCCTTCAAACGCGCCACCACAGATAAACAAAATATTCGTAGTGTCGATCTGGATCAGTTCCTGATGTGGATGTTTTCGTCCGCCCTGTGGCGGAACACTTGCCACGGTTCCTTCAATAATCTTCAACAATGCCTGCTGTACACCTTCTCCGGATACGTCTCTTGTAATTGATGGGTTCTCGGATTTTCTAGTAATCTTATCAATCTCATCAATATATATAATTCCATATTCTGCGCGCTCAATATCGCCATCTGCTGCCTGGATGATCTTAAGCAGAATGTTCTCAACATCTTCACCGACATAACCGGCTTCTGTAAGTGCAGTTGCATCCGCAATTGCAAATGGAACATTCAGGATCTTTGCAAGCGACTGTGCCAGAAGCGTCTTGCCACAACCAGTAGGTCCAAGCATCAGAATGTTACTCTTTGAAAGCTCCACACCGTCTCTTCCTGCCATAATCCGTTTATAATGATTATAAACTGCTACGGAAAGAACCTTCTTTGCTTCTTCCTGACCGATCACATACTCATCAAGAAATGCTTTGATTTCTTCTGGCTTTAACAGATTGATATCTGAGAACGGATTCCATCCGGCATTACTGTCCGGATTCATCTCCTCCTCGATAATCTCTGCGCACACTTCAACACAGTCATCACAGATATATACGCCTTCCGGTCCTGCGATCAGCTTACGCACCTGCGACTGTGTCTTATTACAAAACGAACATCTCACCTGATCATCGTTTCTTCCTGCCATTTTCTCACCTCATATCCCGGAGAACCGTCTTAGCGACGTGTAATTACCTCGTCGATCAGACCATACTCCTTTGCTTCCTCAGCCGACATAAAGTTATCACGGTCTGTGTCCCGGCTGATGACTTCTAACGGCTGTCCTGTATTCTCTGCAAGGATCTGATTCAGTTTCTGGCGTGTTTTCAAAATATGATCAGCCGCAATCTGAATCTCTGTAGCCTGTCCCTGCGCACCACCGGATGGCTGATGGATCATAATCTCCGCATTCGGGAGTGCAAGTCTCTTTCCTTTAGTTCCACCGGAGAGAAGGAAAGAACCCATGCTTGCAGCCATACCAATACAGATTGTCTCGATATCACATTTGATATACTGCATGGTATCATAAATTGCCATACCTGCTGTTACAGAGCCTCCCGGACTGTTGATATACAGATGAATATCTTTCTCCGGATCCTCTGCTTCAAGGAATAATAACTGTGCTACGATCACACTCGCGGACACGTCTGTTACTTCTTCCCCTAAAAATATAATTCTGTCTTTTAATAATCTTGAATAGATATCGTAGGAGCGCTCTCCACGGCTTGTCTGTTCAATGACATAAGGTACTAAACTCATGTATATGCCTCCTCAATATAATATCTGCTGTTATTTATTTCTCTACAGCATTTTCTACAAGGAATGTAACAGCTTCCTGAACTGCCATATCCTCTTTCATCTGCTTCTTCTCAGCATCACCCATAAATTCTTTCAGCTTGTCAGCTTCCATCTTATAAGCTTCTGCCATCTTAGCGATCTCTTCGTCCAGTTTTTCATCGCTGATCTCGATGTTCTCAGCTTTTGCAATAGCTTCCAGTACAAGACGAGTCTCGATACGTTTTACAGCCTGTGGCTTGAACTCTTCGTTCATCTTCTCCTCAGTCATTCCTGTGAACTGATAGTACTGCTCCATAGTCAGTCCCTGAGACTGGATTCTCTGTGCAAAATCGTTAGCCATCTGTGAAATCTGTGTATCAACCATAGCATCCGGGATCTCATAAGAAGCATTCTTAATTGCCTGCTCTACAGCCTGATCTTCCTGTTTGCGTTTTCCGTCTGTAGCTTTCTGCTCTTTGATCTTAGCTTTTACGTCTGCTTTGTACTCATCTAATGTATCGAACTCAGAAACTTCTGCCGCGAATTCATCATCGATCTCAGGAAGCTCTTTTGCTTTGATCTCGTGTACTGTGCATTTGAATACAGCTTCTTTTCCCTTCAGCTCTTCTGCATGATAATCTTCCGGGAATGTTACTTTTACTTCTACTTCTTTTTCGGCTTCTGCTCCGACAAGCTGCTCTTCAAATCCCGGGATAAATGATCCGGAACCGATAGTCAGTGGATAGTTCTCACCTTTTCCACCCTCAAATGCTTCTCCGTCTACAAACCCTTCAAAGTCAAGGATTACTTCGTCTCCATCCTGTACTGCACGGTCTTCAACTGTTACAGTTCTTGCGTTCTTTTCAGCTTCTTCCTCGATCTTAGCTTCTACTTCTTTCTGTGTTACACGTGTAGATACTTTGTCTACTTCCAGTCCTTTGTACTCTCCAAGAGTAACTTCCGGTTTTGTAGCTACTTCTGCTGTGAAGATAAACGGTTTTCCCTTCTCAATCTGTACGATGTTGATCTCCGGTCTGGAAACGATCTCAAGCTCGCACTCATCATAAGCATCTGCATATGCTTTTGGAATGATCTCATTTGCAGCATCATCAAAGAAGATCTCTGCTCCGTACATCTTCTCGATCATCTGACGAGGAACTTTTCCTTTACGAAATCCTGGCAGACTGATTTTGTTCTTCTGCTTCTTATACGCACTCTGAAGTGCTTTTTCTAAATCACTGGCAGGTACTTCAATTGTAAGTTTTGCCATGTTCTTTTCTAATTTTTCTACCTGTAAACTCATGTTACAATTTCCTCCTGATTCTATTCTTTAATCGCGCTTTTATGCGCCTGCCCCATACGGGGTAACGATCGCCTGTTACAGGCATATCAAATAACATTCACCACAGAATTATAACACAAACATTTGCAAATATCCACCCTTAGTTTTTATCTGTGAAAAAAACTGTTTTTCCGGGAATTTCTATACATTTTCTGCAGATATTTCTGCTCCTCCCGGTGCTTTTTATTTTTCATATACAATTGCTTCTGCAATCTCTCTTGACTTGTCTTCTCCAACAAGCACTTCGATTAGTTTCAGAGCAAATGCTATCGCCGTTCCTACTCCCCGGCTTGTAATAATATTGCCATCCACTGCTACCTGTGTGCGAAGCATAACCGCTCCCTGGATCTCTGTCTCCACCCCCGGATAGCAGGTAATTCTCTTTCCTTTTAATAATCCGAGATTACCGAGCACTGTCGGAGCTGCACAGATTGCTGCTATCGGCTTTCCTTCGGCTGCAAAATCCTTTACTACGCGTCTGACACCTTCATGTGCATTAAGATTCGTTGTTCCCGGCATTCCTCCCGGCAACACGATCATATCTGATTCCACAAAGTTCACTTCTTCAAACAGATCTTCTGTTTGTATATTAATACCATGGGCACCATGTACAGTATAATCCTCCATGATAGAAATCGTATCTACATATATCTGTGCTCTTCTGAGCAGATCAACAACGGTCAGCGCTTCGATCTCTTCAAAGCCGTCCGCCAGCAACACACTTACTTTTATCATTCCTTTTTCTTCCTTTCATCGTATTTTTTGCATTTTTCTTCCAATATAAATATTAACACCGTTTACTTTTTGTGTAAACTATATTATCATTAGTACAGAACTGTATGTCGTATCAAAAAAGGAGGACTCCTATTGGAAATCGAGCGCAAATATCTAATCCGACACTTACCGGCACATCTGCGTCTGGATTCTTTTTCTTGTCGAATCATTGAGCAGGGTTATCTAAACACAACCCCCGTCATTCGTATCCGCAAAGACAATGACAAATATGAACTCACTTACAAATCTTCCGGTCTTATGACCAGGGAAGAATACAATCTTCCGCTTACAGAAAAAGCATATCTTCATCTGTTGCCGAAGATTGACGGAAGACTGATTCGCAAGAAGCGGTATATGATTCCTTTATCCGATATTCTGACGATCGAGCTTGATCTCTTCGAAGGAGATCTTGCTCCACTCATCCTTGCCGAAGTAGAATTTCCGGATGAAACAAGTGCCAATACTTTCTGCGCACCTGACTGGTTCGGAAAGGATGTTACCTTCTCCGGTGAATACCACAACAGCAATCTCAGCAAGATGTAGCAGCAACTTTTTGTTTAAAATACACTTTTGAAACATTTCGGTGCAAACAAAGCAATTTTTTTAGTAAATTGCTATACTAACTAACATACACTCAAGCACGGAGGTGATACCATGTCCAATATACAGCTTGCTAATAACTTACGATTTTTAAGGACAAAACACAAACTGACTCAGGATGATCTGAGCAGTCTGCTGAATATCTCCAGACAGGCTTATTCAAATTATGAAACGAGCAAACGAACCCCGGATCTGGATTCGCTGTTACATATATCCAGATTTTATCGGATTTCTATCGATGAACTGGTCCTTGATAATCTTCAGAGTACTTATCACACAAGCGCTTTGAAAACCGGAGAAGAATATATTCCGTATGTAGTTATGGCAAAAGAAAAAAATACCGGCAATTCCATTTATCTTTCCAGAGAAGAGCTTGACTTTATTATTAAATATCGTGCACTCTCTGAAGAAAACAAACAGATTCTTGCCGATTTTCTTTCAAACAAACCTTAACAGACGATTATTCCGTCATAATGAATCCATCATGTACTGCGTTCATCGCTTTCTCGATGTCTTTCTCATCTACCAGTACAGTAATTCTGATTTCAGAAGTCGAGATCATATTAATATTAACCCTTGAGTTGTAGAGAGATTCGAACATCTTGGCTGCAACTCCCGGGTTACTCATCATTCCAGCTCCAACCACTGATAATTTTGCAACATTCTTATTACAAGTAATCTCCTGAATCGTCAGACGCTCCTTGTTCTCGTTCAGTATTTCAAGTGCACGATCCAGATCATCTGATGCAACCGTAAAGGAAATATCTTTTGTTCCTTCTCTTCCTACAGACTGGAGAATAATATCTACATTAATATTGTTCTTTGCAAGTGTATTAAATATTACAAATGCTGTGCCCGGTTTATCTTCTACACCGATCACTGAAATCCTGGCTGTATTTGCATCTGCTGCGACTCCCGTTACTAACAGTTTTTCCATCTTGGCTGCCTCCTTGACTACTGTTCCTTCTGCCTCTGTCAGGCTGGAACGTACTACTAATTCTACATTATATTTCTTTGCCATCTCTACGGAACGGTTGTGCAATACTTTGGCTCCCAGACTTGCCAGCTCCAGCATCTCGTCATATGTGATGACATCGAGTTTTCTTGCATTCTTTACTACACGTGGATCTGCTGTATAAACACCTTCAACATCTGTATAAATCTCGCATTTATCTGCATGAAGAACTGAAGCCAGCGCAACTGCTGTTGTGTCAGATCCACCACGTCCCAGAGTCGTAATATCATCGTATTTGTTAACTCCCTGAAAACCGGTGACAATAACAATCTTCCGGGAATCCAGTTCATGCTGGATACGCTCTGTATCTACGCGTTTAAAACGAGCATTTCCATATCTGGATGTAGAATGCATCATAACCTGAAATGCATTCAAGGATACCGCCGGAACATCCAGTGCCTGCATCGCCATAGCCATAAGTGATACGGATACCTGCTCTCCGGTTGTCAGAAGCATATCCAGTTCTCGCTTCTTAGCATCCGGATTAATATCATGTGCCATTTCTATCAGATTATCTGTAGTATCTCCCATTGCGGATAATACAACTACTACATCATGTCCTGCTTTATAATCTTCAATGCATCGTCTGGCAACATTGAAAATACGTTCTTTATTCGCAACAGAACTGCCGCCGAATTTCTTTACAATTAACATTCGCTTGCCCTCTTTTCTTATGCTTTCTGATCTTCAATCCTTATCATATGTAAGATCTGATCTTTGTACCGGTTTGCTCTTGTATCATAATCACCTTCCATCATAACCGGCGTTACAATTCCAAATTCACCTTCTAATCCCGGGACTTTCACGATTTCGATCTCTCCAAAGGAATATTCCAGATCTTTCCGCATCTCTTCTTCATCACCTTTCATGCGGATGAAGAATCTGCGTTTGGCATCACCTTTATCTTCCAGCGTCAGTTTTTCCTGTTTCCACATTGTCATAATATTGCGGTTCAGGTGTTTTGCTGCATCTACAACATCTGCTACAACTGCACTTGCTGTCGGCAGTTTACCGGCACCGCTTCCATAAAACATTGCATCACCAAGAACATTACCATGTACAAAAATCGCATTGAACACTCCATTTACATTGTACAGTGGATGTTCCGGATAAAGCATGCAAGGCGCAACGATCGCATGCAGTCTGCTGCCGTCTCTCTTGCTGGAAGCGAGCAGCTTGATCGTTGTTCCCATTGCCTTGGCGTATTTCATATCCTCGGTCGTGATCTTCGTAATTCCTTCACAGTAAATGTCTTCAAAGTCAACCTGATTTCCACTGATCAGAGAAGATAAAATTGCAATTTTACGGCAGGCATCATATCCTTCCACATCCGCTTCCGGATTGCGCTCCGCATAACCATTCGCCTGCGCCTCTTTCAGAACCGTGTCATAATCAGCTCCTTCATAGAACATCTTTGTCAGCATATAATTTGTTGTACCATTTAAAATACCTGTGATCTCTTCAATTTCGTCCGCTGTCAGAGATGAATTGAGCGGACGGATGATCGGGATTCCGCCGCCTACACTTGCTTCAAACAGGAAATTAATGTTCTTTTCTTTTGCAATCGACAACAGCTCTGCACCGTGTTTCGCTACAAGAGCCTTGTTTGAAGTTGCAACGCTTTTTCCTGCCAGAAGACTTCTCTTTACAAATGTATAAGCAGGTTCAATTCCCCCCATCACTTCTACAACAATATTAATCTCTTCATCCTGTATGATCGTCTCAAAATCATGGACAATCTTCTCCTGCACCGGATCTCCCGGAAAATCTTTCAGATCCAGGACATACTTCACCTGAAGTTTCTCACCAATTCTCTGATTAATTCCTGCTCCATTTGTATCAATTACTTCTACGACACCGGAGCCTACGGTTCCATAACCCAAAACTGCAATATTTACCATATATCTCTCCTTTATCTTTCCGCTTTCTGTTTCAGATATGCATTAATAAATGCGTCAATATCCCCATCCAGCACCGCATTTACATTACTGTTTTCCTGACCGGTTCTGTGATCCTTGACAAGTGTATACGGCTGCATTACATAAGATCTTATCTGGTTTCCAAATCCAATCTCCTTGATCTCACCACGGATATCTGACACTTTTTCTGCCTGTTCCTGCTCTTTCATAAGCTGAAGCTTTGCTTTCAGCATCTGCATCGCTTTTTCTTTGTTGTGATGCTGCGAGCGTTCGTTCTGGCACTGCACAACAATCCCGGTAGGCAGATGCGTAATACGAATTGCCGAAGATGTCTTATTAACATGCTGACCACCCGCACCGCTGGCACGGTATGTGTCGATCTTCAGATCCTCATCTGCAATGTCAATATCAATATCATCTTCTATGTCCGGAACAACATCACAGGAAGCAAATGATGTCTGCCGTTTCCCAGCCGAATTAAACGGCGAAATACGAACCAGACGGTGTACGCCTTTTTCAGATTTCAAATAGCCATAGGCATTCTCACCATTCACTTCAAACGTTACTGTCTTAATTCCGGTAATATCTCCATCCAGATAATCCAGTACTTTTAACGCGAACCCTCTCTGTTCTGCCCAGCGGTTATACATACGATAGAGCATACCTGCCCAGTCACAGGATTCGGTTCCTCCGGCGCCTGCGTGAATCGTCATGATCGCATTGCAGGAATCATATTCACCTGACAACAATGTCTGGATACGAAGTTTTTCAAAAAGCGTTTCGAACTTCTTCCATTCCTGTTCAATTTCTTTCACTACAGAAGGATCCTCTTCCTCATATCCCATTTCCAGAAGAATCGCCACATCTTCATATCCGGTATAAAGCGTGCGAATCTTCTCTGTAAGTTCTTTCAGATCCTTCAGTTCTTTCATAATCTTCTGGGATTCTTCCGGATCATTCCAGAAATCCGGTTCCTCTACCTTGCGCTCCAGCTCTTCGATCCTTTTCTCCTTGCCGGCGACGTCAAAGTGAATCCCTCATCTCGGCAAGAGGTTCTTCGTAAGCATTATAAATGCTCTTAAGCTGATCTAATTCAACCACTTTTGCTTCACCTCTTTCTTTTTTATATTCTCATTTTTGTATTCTGTTTACAGGCTGTGGCTCTTACTTTCTGCCACAACACTGTTTGTATTTCTTACCGCTTCCACACGGACACGGATCGTTTGGATATACCTTTTTCTCTGCTCTCTTCTTCGGAGTATGTGCTGCGGAATCGTCTTTATTCGTTCCTGTGACCTGTGCAACCTGTTCACGTTCTACTTTTTCTTCCAGCCTTACATGGAACAGTGCACGTACGGTGTCAGCAGAGATGCTCTGTGTCATCTCGCCGAACATCTCATATCCGATCATCTTATATTCTACCTTCGGATCTCTCTGTCCATAAGCCTGCAGACCAATTCCCTGACGGAGCTGATCCATATCATCGATATGATCCATCCATTTTGCATCAATAACCTTAAGCAGGATCACACGCTCGATCTCACGTACCTGTTCTGGTTCCTGATACTCCGCCTCTTTTACTTCGTATGCTTTTGCTGCACGCTCTTTTAACAGATGTTTCAGCTTCTTCGGTGACAGTCCCTTGACATCTTCCGGTGCCAGAGGTTCCATTGGAATTGTCTCTAAGATATTGCGGTTCAGTTCTACCAGATTAAACTCTTCATAATCCTGATCCGGACTTACGATCATATCTACAGTATTCTCAATATAATCATTCATCATATGGAAAATAGAATCACGCATGTTGTCTCCATCCAGTACATGTCTTCTCTCTTCATAAATGATCTCTCTCTGCTCGTTCATTACCTGATCATACTCTAACAGATTCTTACGGATTCCGAAGTTGTTACTCTCGATCTTCTCCTGTGCTTTCTGAATCGCACTGGATAACATCTTATGCTGTATCTGTTCTCCTTCTTCTACACCAAGCGCATTAAATACACTCATCAGACGTTCAGATCCGAACAAACGCATCAGATCATCTTCCAGTGAAATATAGAATCTGGATTCTCCCGGGTCTCCCTGACGTCCGGAACGTCCACGAAGCTGATTATCAATACGTCTGGATTCATGACGCTCTGTCCCGATAATCTTCAGTCCGCCTGCTTCTCTGGCTTCATCGTCCAGTTTAATATCCGTACCACGACCAGCCATGTTTGTTGCGATCGTAACTGCATCATGGATACCTGCCTGTGCAACAATCTCAGCTTCCAGTTCATGGAATTTCGCATTTAATACATTGTGCTTGATTCCACGACGTTTTAGCATACCACTGAGAAGTTCGGAATTCTCAATTGTAATCGTACCAACCAGTACCGGCTGATGTTTTGCATGCGCTTCTTCGATTGCATCACATACAGCTTTGAATTTTTCCTTTTCTGTCTTGTATACAGCATCTTCCAGATCCTTCCGGATAACCGGTTTATTTGTAGGAATCTCTACAACATCCATTCCGTAAATCTCACGGAACTCCTTCTCCTCTGTCAGAGCAGTACCTGTCATACCGGACTTCTTCTCATATTTGTTAAATAAATTCTGGAACGTAATCGTCGCAAGAGTCTTACTCTCTCTCTTAACTTTTACATGCTCTTTCGCTTCAATCGCCTGATGAAGTCCGTCAGAATAACGACGTCCCGGCATAATACGTCCGGTGAACTCATCAACGATCAGTACTTCATCATCTTTTACAACATAGTCTTTGTCACGAAACATCAGATTGTGTGCACGCAGTGCCAGAATAATATTATGCTGGATCTCCAGGTTTTCTGCATCTGCCAGGTTCTCAATATGGAAGAACTTCTCTACTTTCTTCACACCATCTTCTGTAAGGTTGATGTTCTTTTCTTTCTCGTTAACAATGAAATCTCCGGTCTCTTCAATATCTTCACCAAGGATTGCATTCATTTTGGAGAACTCCCCACTCGCTTCACCACGTTCTAACTGACGTGCGAGAATGTCACACGCTTCGTAAAGCTTTGTAGATTTGCCACTCTGTCCGGAAATAATAAGCGGAGTTCTTGCTTCATCGATCAATACCGAGTCAACCTCATCGATAATGGCAAATTTCATACCTCTCTGTACAAGCTGTTCCTTGTAAATTACCATGTTATCTCTCAGATAATCAAATCCAAGTTCATTGTTCGTTACATATGTGATATCGCAGTTATATGCATCTCTTCGCTCGTCATTGTCCATCTCATTCAGAACTACGCCTACGGTCAGTCCAAGAAACTCATGAACCTGTCCCATCCACTCAGCATCACGCTTTGCCAGATAATCATTGACTGTTACGATCTGCACACCTTCACCGGTCAGCGCATTCAGATATGCCGGCAACGTTGATACAAGTGTCTTTCCTTCACCAGTCTTCATCTCTGCGATACGTCCCTGATGCAGGACAATACCACCGATGATCTGTACTCTGTATGGTTTCATTCCCAGAGTACGGTATGCTGCTTCACGCACAACTGCAAATGCCTCTGGAAGGATATCATCTAATGTTTCTCCGCCAGCAAGTCTGTCTTTGAATTCTTTTGTCTTCGCTCTTAATTCTTCATCTGACAGGCTCTGCATCTGCGGTTCTAACGCTTCAACCGCATCTGCGATCGGATAAATTCTCTTCAGCTCATGTTCACTGTGTGTTCCAAATATTTTCTGTATAAAACCCATGTTGATATATACTCCTTGTTTGTAAATTTACTCAAATTTTATTCTAGCACTATCCGAATCTCAATTCAACCAATTTATAAAGTGTTTACAAACTGGTAACACTTCCTTTACGAACGATATTTCCGGACTTTTTCATACGGAAGCGTTCCGCCAAAGAGATCAAGGGCACTGCCGATCGTAAAGTCCAGACATCCTTTTGTCAGATGCGCAAATTGCTCTAAATCCTCCATGCTTCCGATCCCCCCCGCATATGTAACCGGATTGCCATGATATCTGCCGAGAAGTTCAGCCAGATGCTTGTCCACACCGGCTGCCTTTCCCTCTACATCCACACCATGCACAAGGAATTCATCACTGTATCCCGCCAGTTCCTTTAATATCTGTTCATCCAGGACAACATCTGTAAATGTCTGCCACCGGTCTGTCACAATGTAATACTGCCCATCTTTTTTCCGGCAGCTTACATCAATGACTACATGTTCTTTTCCTACTTCTCTTTTCAGCTTCTCCATCGCATCCCAGCGGATCTTACCACCTTTAAATACATAAGAAGTTACGATTACATGGCTTGCACCTTTTTCAATATAGCCGGAAGCATTCTCCGCCGTAACCCCACCGCCGATCTGCATCCCGCCGGGATATGCCCGTAATGCTTTTTCTGCCTGCTCCAGTGTCTTCTTATAATATTCGGAAGAAGGCGGATTCAGCAATATGATATGCCCGCCTTTCAAGCTATCTTTCCTATATAAATCTGCGTAATAATCCGCATCCATTTCAGACGCAAAATTTTCTGTTGCCTGATTACCTTCGTCTCTTAAGCTTCCGCCTACGATTTGTTTTACTTTTCCATTATGAATGTCAATACATGGTCTGAATCTCATAAATCTGCGTCACTCCTTCTTTACGATTACACTACTAGTGGATAAAGCCCAACTACATTTAATAATGATACCCACGAATTGTTCCGTGCTGCGCACTCTCACAATTCTGCCCACTATTCGCATATCGTGGGATCACAATCCCACTTTTATGCTCATATTGGGGCAGGTCCCAAGGTCATACAGCCACTTATGAGCAAGCTCATGCGGCTTTCGACCTTTTGACCTTGGTATCATTGCATTATTATAGCACACCACCTTTTCAAAAAAAAGAAAGGGCGGTGTGCTGTCTCATTATTTCTTATCTTTTTTTGTTGTTTTGTCTGTCTTCTGATCCGTTGTCTTTTTGTCTGTTGCTTTATCTGTCTTCTGATCTGCATTGTTATCTGTGCCGTCAAAGCCATCTTCTACATCATCTTTGATGTCTTCAGCTCCGTCTTCAATATCATCACCAATCTCATCTGCGACTCCATCATCATTTTTCGTATCGTCTGCTGTTCCATTTGTCGCATCATTTGTACGATCACCATTGTAGTCTGTAGCCTTATTATCTGCATTGTCATTTCCACAGCCTGTCAGTGCACCCATCACGCAGACACACAACACTACCAGCATACATCTTCTCAACTGTCTCATATTTTCATTCTCCCTTTCGTTCCTGTATATTTATCTATTTATCAAGTAATACTTGTTATCATGTAATATTTACATTTTTGCAGATTCTATACTTTCACGATTCTGGGATTATTTTACATCTATGTCACAGTTTTACAATCAGCATTGTTTTCACATTACATACGCTCTGTAATCTCACCGCTTCTGTATGCCTGAAGAAGCATTTTCAGATCTTCAATCTGTTCTTTTAACTCCTGACCTATATCAGTATCTCCTACCAGCTTTCTCTCCAGCACACGTTTTACAACAACGCTGTCTGAATGGATGTCGCTTTCTTTTTCAATCGCTGCTTCTGTTGATTCAAACGGTTCATGCGCCGCAAGAATCAGTCCGTAAGAATTATAGATCAGCGTATATCCTGCAATGCCGGTCTGTTTCTGATAGGCTCTGGAAAATCCGCCATCGATCACAAGCACTTTTCCGTTACATTTGATCGGGCTTTCTCCCGTAATCACTTTCACCGGCACATGCCCGTTAATGATATGTGCACTCTCTTCGGTCAGTCCAAATTCTTTCAGAATCATATTGATTACTTTTTCGTTTTCAAGCAAATTATAATATGGGTTTTTCTTTTCTTTATGCGTCTCTTTTTCAGCAAGGAAATAACGTTCAAATGTTGCCATTTTATCTTTTCCAAACAATGGGGAATTTTCACTCAACCAGATATACCACATCATGTCCTTTCCCCGCTCTTTTTCCTTCTTATTTAATGCATAAAATCCTTTTCGCACATAGCTTTCCAGCACTTCATACAGACTCTTTCCTTTGTAGGATCTGCCGTACAGCCGTACACTTTTCAATGTTCCGTCCTCTTTAAGCGGAACACAGCCATGATAGAGCAGATTTCCATTATAGACTTTGTAGAGTCCACCCTTGTTCAACAGAAAGCGCATATGATCCTGCAGTTTCTCACAGTTTAAAAATGCACTTTCAAGCCGCGACATGATCTCTTCCTCGTCTTTGCTGAGCGCATATGGATGTTTCGGATCGATTGTCGGAAAATTTATATCCAGCATCTCATATTCTTTTCCATCCAGAGTTATAACACCACGTTCATAATCGATCTTGTCTAACAGATTGCGATCCTCCAGATGAAATTCCGGATTCTTTTTGATAATCTGTCCTTCCACTTTAAATTGAATAACCGACATTGCTTTGTGCATCCGCATCTCAAGCTGTTTTTCATTAATGTCTCTATTCTGCTCTCCTTTTAATTTGAAACATTCACACGGATCATCCTTATATACCCGAAGTGCAAATGTCGCAAGCGGAAGCAGGTTAATCCCATATCCATCCTCCAGAATATCCAGATTGCCATATCTTGCGCAGATACGGATCACATTTGCGATACAGCCACGCTGCCCGGCAGCTGCCCCCATCCACAGTACATCATGATTCCCCCACTGAATGTCTACGGAATGATAATTCTTTAATTTGTCCATGATGATGTGCGGTCCCGGACCTCTGTCATATATATCTCCTACAATATGCAAGTGATCCACCGTCAGTCTCTGGATCAGCTCACTAAGCGCCACAATAAAAGGTTCTGCTCTGCCAATTCCGATGATCGTGCTTACAATGGAGTTATAATACGACTCTTTGTCCGAAACTTCCGGACGTACCGTGATCAGCTCCTCGATCACATAAGCAAATTCTTTCGGCAGTGCCTTTCGCACTTTTGATCTTGTGTATTTGCTTGCTGCGCATTTACACACTTCAATTAACCGGTACAATGTAATCTTGTACCAGTCCTCCATACTCTCTTCGGTCTGTCTGATCCGATCCATCTTTTCTTTTGGATAATAAATAAGAGTAGCCAGAGATTGTTTGTCTCTGCTACTCAAAGTATTTCCAAATACATCATCAATTTTACGGCGCACAGAACCTGAGCCGTTCTTCAGCACATGTGAAAACGCCTCATATTCTCCGTGAATATCCGTCAGGAAATGTTCGGTTCCTTTCGGAAGATTCAAAATTGCCTGAAGATTAATAATCTCCGTTGATGCCTTAGCGATGGTCGGGTACAGCTCAGAAAGTCTCTCCAGATAACGTTCTTTTAATTCTTTCATAAACTCCTCCCATAATTAAAACTGAATGACATCCGACATGTCATACAGCCCTGCCGGTTTACCTGCCAGAAATTTGGCAGCTTCCACGGCACCTTTTCCAAAGATTGTCTTGGAATATGCTGTATGCTTAAATTCTATTACTTCATCAGTTCCGGCAAACAGTACTTCATGTTCCCCTACAATCGTACCGCCACGGACTGCTGAAATCCCAATCTCTTTTGTATCACGTTTCTTACGCTCCTGGCTTCTGTCATATACATAATGATATGCTTCATCCATTGCTTCATTCATAGAATCCGCAAGCGCAATTGCTGTTCCGCTCGGTGCGTCCAGCTTCTGGTTGTGATGCTTTTCAACAATCTCCATATCATATCCTGCCGGTGCAAGAACTTTGGTTGCTTCTTTTAATAATTTCATCAGAAGATTGATACCAAGAGACATATTTGCAGATTTTAAAACTGCTGTTTTCTTTGCTGCTTCTGGAATCTTTGCAAGTTGTTCTTCTGAAAGACCTGTCGTGCAGAGAACAACCGGCATTTTTTTCTCTTCGCAGTATGTAAGCAGAGCATCTGCTGCTGCCGCGTTAGAAAAATCAATGATCACGTCTGCTTCCACGTCGCATTTTTCCAGGCTTTCAAAAACCGGATAATCATTGGCGATTCCTGTATATTTATCAATTCCTGCAACAAGCTCGATTCCTTCGTCGGCTTTAATAAGCCCCGTAATTACCTGTCCCATATGTCCATTGCATCCATGCATGATTGCTCGTACCATTTTATTTCCTCCTGTATGTTCCCACGATTGTCATAGAAAAAGGATATCACAACTGGTGCCAGTAAGCAACCAATGATATCCTTTTCACATATTCTGCACAATATGTATCTTATGCTAATTGAATTCCGAAATCTTTCATTGCTTTTGCCAGCGCCTGTTCATGCTCTTTAGAGATCTCTGTAAGCGGCATGCGAAGCGGTCCACACTCAACTCCCATAAGCTGCATGGCTTTCTTAACCGGAATCGGGTTCACTTCACAGAACAGTTGCTCAATAAGAGGCAGTGCTTTCAGCTGAAGTGCTGCACTCCCTTTTACATCTCCGTTAAAGAACTTCTCGCAGATATCATGTGTTTCCTGCGGCGCAACATTAGACAGCACAGAAATAACACCTTTGGCTCCCAGTGACAACATCGGCACGATCTGGTCATCATTACCGGAATATAAATCAATATTTCCATCTGTCAGAGCCATGATCTTCGCAACCTGTGAAATATTGCCAGACGCTTCTTTTACAGCTACGATATTATCTACATTCTTAACAAGCTCTGCAACCGTTGCCGGTTCAATATTGCATCCGGTTCTGCTTGCAACGCTGTACATGATAATCGGAGCTTTTGCTTCTTTGGCTACTGCTGTATAGTGACCGATCAGTCCTGCCTGTGTTGCCTTATTATAATAAGGTGTTACCAGTAACAGACCATCTGCGCCATAATCTGCCGCCTCTTTTGACATGTCGATGGCTGTTCTTGTGCAATTAGAACCAGTTCCGGCAATTACCGGGATTCTGCCTTTCACACGGTCAATAGCAAATTTCACACACTGCATATGCTCTTCTTCCGTCATTGTAGCAGATTCTCCGGTCGTTCCGCAGATAATGATCGCATCCGTACCGTGTGTACAATGATAATCAAGCAATTCATCAAGTTTATTATAATTAATGGTTTCGTCGCTGTTAAATGGTGTAACGATGGCTACACCTGCACCTGTAAAAATAGACATACATATCCTCCTGACTGCATTTCGTTATTAACAGAATTTTATCACCATTCAAATATGATGTCAATGAAACTCTTTCCCCCTTTACAGGTATTTTGTCATTTTCTCTCATTTTCCATCAAATTCCCACACACTCCAGTTTGCTTACCGAAACTTCATATGCTATGCGTTTCTGGGTTTCTGTCTCTGAAAGTTTCTTTACATATTCCCGGCTCTGGATTCTCCCAAGGATCTGCACATGCTCTCCCACTTCAAAAGCAGAGGCAAATCTTGCATTTCTTCCCCAACAGATACACGGTATGTAATCTGATTTTCCATATGGACGGTTCACCGCAAGCAGAAGATCTGCAATTTCTCTTCCGAGCGGAGTTTTACGGTATACCGGCAGTTTACAGATATAGCCGTCCAGCAAGATATTGTTTGTCCGCGCTCCATCCGGCTCTTCTTCAATAAATGTAACTTCTCTGGCGAACACGGACAGCACAAGTCTGTTTTTCTGTTCCTCATGGCGGTTGTAAGAGCGGAACTGTCCACAGATCATCAGATATTCTCCTTCATAATCCCGACTCACATCGATCAGTCGTTCCGATACCATTACCGGTATCCGGTCCCTGGAATTGCTCAGACGCTTCACATCAACATCTACCATATAAAAGCCCTCACCGAACACTTCGTGGCTGAATGTAAAGCCTGATACAACTTCTCCCATAATTGTTACCTGATTGTTTTCAATAACCTTATCTGACATAATTTTACATTCTCCTTCCTCTGAATCGTATTTTGAGTCATACCATAATTTATGAAAGTCGGAATGCTTTTAGAACTAAATACTTGTAAATTCTATAAAATATGATAAACTAATAAAGTTGTACAATGAAAAATGGAAAATTATATGTTAATAGGAAGAGAAAAGGAAGGTTCGTATGAAGACAAAACGCGAAGATGTACGTAATATAGCAATCATTGCCCATGTCGATCACGGTAAAACGACATTGGTTGACGAATTATTGAAGCAAAGCGGTGTATTCCGTGAAAATCAGGAAGTGGAAGAACGTGTTATGGATTCCAACGATATTGAACGTGAGCGTGGAATCACAATCCTTTCCAAAAACACAGCAGTCTATTATAAAAATACAAAGATCAACATTATCGACACACCGGGGCATGCTGATTTTGGTGGCGAGGTAGAACGTGTTTTAAAAATGGTAAACGGTGTTGTCCTCGTTGTAGATGCATTTGAAGGTGCTATGCCACAGACCAAATTCGTTCTAAGAAAGGCACTGGAACTGGAACTTCCGGTTATCGTATGTATCAATAAGATCGACCGTCCGGAAGCAAGACCGGATGAAGTTATCGACGAAGTTCTTGAACTGTTCATGGATCTGGATGCTTCTGATGAACAATTAGACTGTCCGTTCGTTTACGCTTCTGCAAAAGCAGGTGTTGCAGTTCTGGATCTCTCTGATGAAGAGAAAGATATGAAGCCTCTTTTTGAGACAATCTTAGAGTATATCCCGGCTCCGGAAGGTGATCCGGAAGCTCCGACGCAGGTACTGATCAGTACAATCGATTACAATGAATATGTCGGAAGAATCGGTGTCGGCAAAGTTGATAACGGTACAATCCGTGTAAATCAGGATATGGTTCTTGTAAACCATCATGATCCTGACAAACAGGAAAAAGTAAAAATCAGCAAACTTTATGAATTTGACGGTCTGAACAAAGTAGAAGTAAAAGAAGCTACGATTGGATCTATCGTTGCAATCTCCGGTATTTCTGATATTTCCATCGGTGATACACTCTGTTCTCCGGAAGCCCCGAACGCAATTCCGTTCCAGAAGATTTCAGAGCCAACGATTTCCATGAACTTCATCGTTAACGACAGTCCGTTTGCCGGACAGGAGGGAAAATACGTTACTTCCCGTCACTTACGTGATCGTCTGTTCCGCGAGCTGAACACAGATGTCAGCCTCCGTGTAGAAGATACCGAGAACATGGACAGCTTCAAAGTATCCGGACGTGGCGAACTTCATTTATCCGTTCTAATTGAGAACATGCGCCGTGAAGGTTATGAATTTGCAGTCAGCAAAGCAGAAGTTCTTTATAAGAAAGACGAAAAAGGTAAATTATTAGAGCCTATGGAGGCAGCTTATATCGATGTGCCGGATGAATTTACCGGAACTGTCATCGACAAATTAAGCCAGCGTAAAGGTGAGCTGCAGAACATGGGTGCAACCGGTGGCGGATATACCCGTCTGGAATTCCGTATTCCGGCACGTGGTCTGATCGGATACCGTGGAGAATTCTTAACAGATACAAAAGGAAATGGTATCATCAATACTGCATTTGACGGCTATGCTCCGTACAAGGGAGACATCACTTACCGTAAGCAGGGCTCTCTGATCGCATTTGAGACAGGCGAATCTGTAACTTACGGACTGTTCAGTGCCCAGGAACGCGGTGTGCTGTTCATCGGTGCCGGAGAAAAAGTATATTCCGGTATGGTTATCGGAGAAAATGCAAAAACAGACGATATCGAAGTCAATGTATGTAAGACCAAACATCTTACCAATACCCGTTCCTCCAGTGCAGACGAAGCACTTCGTCTGACACCTCCGAAAGTATTAAGTCTGGAGCAGGCACTGGACTTCATCGACACAGACGAATTACTGGAAGTAACTCCGAAAAACTTAAGAATCCGTAAAAAGATTCTGGATCCAAAGATGAGAAAAAGAGGAAATCGATCATGATCTTTTTGTGGCAATTAGAAAATATTCGAACACCGTTTTTCAACGAAATCATGCAATTTGTCACTTATTTTGGTCAGGAACTATTAATCATAGCGGTTATCTGCGCACTGTACTGGTGCGCGGATAAGCGCTTTGCTTATTATCTGGGCTTTACTTATTTCACAGCAGGATTCTGTGTGCAGGCGTTAAAGATCACTTTCCGGATTCCAAGACCATGGATTCTGGATCCAGAATTTAAAGCTGTAAAAAGTGCAATTCCTGCTGCCACCGGATATTCCTTCCCAAGCGGACATACTCAAGGGGCTACATGTCTCTTCTTCCCGTTAGCTCTCCGTGCCAAAAAAGCATGGGCAAAAATACTGTTTATACTCGCATTTTTATGTGTTGGTTTTTCCAGAATGTATCTCGGATGTCACACACCAAAGGATGTTTTCGTATCTATGGGTCTGTCCATTATCATTGCATCTGTTTTCTGGCATTTCCGTTCAAAACTTGAAAATGTTACTACTTGCACCGCACAGATTTCTGTCCTGCTCGGTATACTCGCATTCGCTCTCGCCGGCTATGCATGGTATTTATATCATGGACAGATGATTGCTTTGAAATATGCAATGGACTGCTTCAAAGCTGCCGGAGCCGGATTGGGTTTTGCCCTTGGCTGGTATCTTGAACGCACACATCTGGACTTTCAGCCGGATACCTGCTCCGGAAAAGGACAGATTTTGAAATTTATCATTGGTATACTACTGACACTTTGCGTGAAACTCATCATCTCTTTTATTTTCGGCTCTTCTATCTTGGCAAAATCCGCCGAATATTTTATACTGCTGTTATGGATCATTTATTTTTATCCTTATCTGTTTACCAAATACAGCAAACACTAAGAGGAGAATTTTATGCGAACAATCATTGCCAATTTTTTAAAACGACTGACCGAAATTCTGGAACTTTTCATTGCTTTGATGCTGGCTGCCGGTATTATTTTATTATGCGTGCGGATCGCCACATCACTTGCCAATGTTCCGGATCTGAATACGTGGCCAAACTATGACGATCTGCTGGAAACCTGTTTTAATCTGATCATCGGAGTGGAGCTTATCCGCATGGTTTATTATCATACACCGGCGACTGTATTTGAAGTTCTGATCTTTGCGATTGCAAGACAGATCATCATCGATCACTCTTCCAGCTATTCTAGCCTGATCGGCGTATGTGCGATTGCTGTTTTATTTGCAACAAGGAAATATCTGTTCTGTGAATTTGATATTCCAAACGAAACTATTTTGCGCGCAACGACGAAAGTAAAACTTGCTAATAAACTTCTGGGTATCTCGCTTCCTTACGAAGAAGATACTGCCACACTTCGAGATATTCTGGAAGAAAGCCTGAAAAAAGGAGAAACCGATATCGGTGTCGGTGCCTGCGCCTACTATTCAAACTGCGGACTTCGTGTTGCAAAAATGCATAATGGAAAAATTTCCAGAATTGAAGTAATTCATGCTATACAATAGTCAACAAACATGTTATACTAAATATATCAGATATATTTCTTTCTGTGTAGAAATTGTCAGATTTTATATATCTGAAAAATGTCAAAAAGGAGTTGAGCATCATGAAGTTTATCATTATCGGAAAAAACATCGATGTAACACCAGGCTTAAAACAAGCTGTAGAAAGTAAGTTAGGAAAATTAGAAAGGTACTTCACTCCAGAGACGGAAATTCACGTAACCTTAAGCGTACAGAAAGAACATCAAAAAATTGAAGTTACAATCCCTGTAAAAGGTACAATTATCCGTTCCGAACAAGTCAGCAGTGACATGTATGTATCCATCGATCTTGTCGAAGAGGTTATTGAACGCCAGCTTCGCAAATATAAGAACAAACTTGTTGCCAGACAGCAGGAAGGCGGCAACTTTAAACAGGAATTTTTCGATACCGCAGAGAATACAGATGAAGACGAGATCAAGATCGTCCGCACAAAGAAATTTGGCATCAAACCAATGTATCCAGAAGATGCATGCATCCAGATGGAACTGCTCGGACACGATTTCTACGTATTCTGCAACGCAGAGACCGAAGAAGTCAACGTAGTCTACAAACGCAAAAACGGCTCTTTCGGATTGATAGAACCAGAGTTTTCATAAAGCTACGAGCAAGACATAGAATAAGGGAAGCGGGTGG
>OLPE01000664.1_pt1 | contig 28915 bp, 24 predicted proteins | sample 1671901 | NCBI WGS metagenome assembly OLPE01 (sample SAMEA3136624, study PRJEB25190) | human gut metagenome | biome: human gut; feature: human-associated habitat; material: faeces | place: Austria | collected 2013 | reverse complement strand
ATTAAATAAGCAGAATCATAACGATTTTAAGTTGACACTATATTGCTAGCATTGGGGTCAGACCCCAATGCTAGCAATAAGGACTTTCTGAGCTATTATCACTATCATAAGTTCGATAAAAAGTATGATGAACTTATCGAACAGGCTCGGAAGGAAAATCCACTTCCCGAAACCACGGAGAAAAAACGTGGTCGGAAGAAAAAAGGAAAAATCCTTGCCCTTGTAGAACGCCTTACGAATTACAAGACCTCAGTCTGCCTTTTTATCCATAACTTCAATGTCCCGTTTGATAACAACCAGGCAGAACGTGATCTTCGGATGATAAAGGTCAAGACCAAAGTATCCGGATGCTTCCGAACAGAGGAAGGTGCCAGAGATTATCTAAAAATCATGTCCTACGTAGGCACGGCACATAAACAGGGATACAATGCTTACGAAGCAATCAAAAATGCGATCACAGGTCACCCTGATTTCATCTTTGAGTAAAGCTGGTTCTGAATAGTTACCTTTATACAAAGTTGTTGGTTATCTTGTTCTTATGCTTTAGCCAGAGGATTCTCTCTGTTACCTGCTGCTCACCACGGAGAGGTAGCACATTTGAGCAGCACAGCCATGCTATAAGACATGGCTTGTAGTATTAGTCTCTGCGGAACAGGTCTCTCGTATAGACCTTTTCCTGAACATCGTCCAAGCAGCTATCATAGCGGTTGGCGATAATCGCCTGACTACGCTTCTTGAACTCCTCAAGATTATTTACAACTTCGCTACCAAAGAATGTAGTACCATTCTCCAAAGTCGGCTCGTAGATGATCACAGTCGCGCCTTTTGCCTTGATACGCTTCATGACGCCTTGGATAGAAGACTGGCGGAAGTTATCCGAGTTGGACTTCATGGTCAGGCGGTACACACCGATAACACAAGGCTTTTCCTGCGCCTTATCGTACTCATTATCTTCACCATAACCATAATATTCAGCCATCTGAAGCACACGGTCTGCAATGAAGTCTTTACGAGTACGATTGGATTCGACAATAGCTTCAATCAGATTTTCTGGCACATCGGCATAATTGGCAAGGAGCTGCTTGGTGTCTTTCGGCAAGCAATAGCCGCCATATCCGAAGCTAGGGTTATTGTAGTGACTGCCGATACGTGGGTCAAGGCACACACCATTGATAATCTGCTGAGTATTCAGCCCCTTCATTTCAGCATAGGTGTCCAGCTCATTGAAATACGACACGCGCAGAGCCAGATATGTATTGGCGAACAGCTTGACTGCCTCGGCCTCGGTAAAGCCCATAATAAGAGTGTCGATGTTCTCCTTGATAGCACCTTCCTGCAACAAACCAGCGAAAGTATTCGCGGCTTTCACCAGATGGGCATTCTCCACATCGGTGCCAACGATGATGCGGCTCGGATAGAGGTTATCATACAACGCCTTGGATTCACGCAGGAATTCTGGGCTGAAGATAATGTTGTCGCAATGGTACTTTTCACGCACGGACACGGTAAAACCGACAGGAATCGTGGACTTAATGACCATAATGGCATCCGGATTGTACCGGATGACTAGCTTAATAACAGCTTCAACAGCAGAGGTATCGAAGAAGTTCTTCTTGCTATCGTAGTTCGTAGGTGCTGCGATAACAACAAAGTCCGCATCCTTATATGCGGCTTCTGCATCTAGTGTAGCCGTTAGATTCAAGTCCTTTTCTGCAAGATACTTTTCAATGTACTCGTCCTGAATTGGAGACTTCTTTTGGTTAATGAGGTCGACTTTCTCACGGATAATATCCACCGCCATGACCTCATGGTGCTGCGACAGCAGCGTGGCAATGGACAGACCGACATAACCGGTTCCTGCAACTGCAATTTTCATGGTGTACCCTCCTATAGCTTTATTTATACTGATTCAATTTCTTTAAGCAATCGATAATCCTTCTATAATTCAACAGAAGAATCATGACACAATAAGTCCCAAATGAAATCGCCAGAATGAAGAAGAGAGAAATACCTTTGTTCGAAAGAACATCAGCCAAATAATGCGCACCGCACCCAAGCACCAGAATCTCCGCTCCAACAACTATCATTTCTTTAATATCAAATAAGTGTAATATCGTGGATTCTATTTCTTTAGCCCCAAAATGTAGAAGCGAAACATTCATAAAGAAGGTTAAAACCAATGTTGTGATTGCTGGTCCAATCATCCCGAAGAAAAAGTATGCTACAACATTAAAGAAGGCATTTAGAATTAGCGTGATAATTGAAATCGTCATCAGTGTTTTTGTTTTTCCTGATCCGCTGAGAATAGTCGTAACATTAGCGAATCTAATCATATCAACAAAGAGATAAATAACAAACACTGAGTATCCAGCCATATACTTCGAGTCATACAAAAAGAGCATCAAATATCTTGAAACCGCAATTGCACCTCCAACGAATGCACATGTTAAAATATAACCGATTCGCAAATACAATTTAAACAACTTCTGTGCTTCCCGTTTTTCTTCTTGATTTATTTGCCGAGTAATAATAGGAACCAGAACGGTGATGAGTGATGAAGTAAGCAAATCAAAAGGCAATATCTTTGCTGCATTGGAATACACAGCTAATGTAGCCGTATCCGAGAACGCACTTATAACATATTTATCTATATCCCGTGACAAAGAATTAGTCATCACATAAATTGCCATTGGTATGCTAAACTTCAAAATTTCTTTAACTAGTTCTTTTCTTGCATCAGTATATCGAATCGGCCATTGATCCTTACCGAACATCAAAGAAAAATAAATCACTTGGAGTATATCAGTTATTAAAATCACAACCAATACAGTCACAATATTTCTTGTAACAAAACAAGCAACGATTACTGCTAACAGTTTAACGAAGGAAACAATGAAGTTTCTAGCAGCAATCTTCTTCGCTTCCCCAATTGACACAAAGAGGTTTTGATACATAGCTATCAAATTAGTTAACAGTGGGGTAAAAGCCACGACTAGCATAATATTGCCAAGACGGTCATTACCAAAGTAGCTGGCAATCGGTTCACGAAACAGAATCAGAAAAATTGCTATCAGTATACCGACCAGATACTGTATTGAAAAAATAGTTGCAAGATATTTCTTTTTACTTCCAGAATCATCAGTTCGGTTATAAAAATAGTTAGTCGCATTTGTAAGACCTAAAATTGAAATTGACGTTGCTGTGGTTGTAACTAAAAGTGCTTGGGAATATGTTCCATACTCCTCCAATGAAAAATGCACCGACAAAAGTTTTGTAACTATTATTCCGAGTACAGTTGTTACAACCTGAACCAATGTTAACAGCAATGAATTCAATGCTGCTCCGCTTCTCCTTTGTTTTCTCTCCATTTTTTTATGACTCCATATATTTTTGCTTTTACTTTACTGCCTCTAACCATAGCTCTATCTTTTACTCTGACCCAACATTTATCAAGTTTAACACTCCATAATCTACTAGCGGAAATTACACCCTTTTTTTGTAGTGTAATTGCAAACAACTTTCTATCAAGTTTTGCAGGATAGGAACTATGTACAGCACGTTGATGAGTCGCTTGAGATAATGGCACAGAAAGAATATCCATCGTGTGCTTAACATCATCCAGCAATTCTTCTCCTCGATCTGTCAAAACAAGTATCGATGATACCCCGCTCTCATTATAGGACTCCATGCCAACACGAGCTGCATGAAAGTCACCAATAAGTAAGTCAGCTGCGAAATTTCCTTCCTTAAATACGCAGTTATTACAAGATGGACGCTTCAAGTGTAAAAAAGCTACATTATATGCCGTATCATCCCATTTCCTACAATATATTTTCCCATTTTTCAAGTGCGCATATAAATAATATGGTTTCCAACTACCGTTCATTTTATAACGAACTGAAAAATCATCAATCTCCGAAGCAAACATTTCCTCTATAGCCTGACAAACCTGTTGTTGCACAATTTGTGTTGTTGGTCCATGACAAATCAAGCTAACGATTGATAAATTGTCATATTTTGTAAATCGCATTTTTACCGCAGCGCAATCACACGGCACACCAATAAACAAGACATTCCGATGATCCTTCAAATCACATTCGAGTGTATGATAAATTCCCTTCTTTCTACTTTGAACATATTTCGATGTTCTCAGTTTTATAATTCCATCAATGTCATCTGCCCTAATGTATTCGGTGCCTCGATAATCCGATGTATATGCAACACCATATACAATTCCTCCTGCTTTCAAAAATTCTAACGAAAGTGCTGTTGCAAATCCACCTGATGATGATTTTTTGAGCATCTCTTGTGATTTTGTCCACCCACTGACAGCATATCGGAACTCTGATGCAATGTTGCTTATATTTTGTTCAGGACATACTCTACTGCATAGATTACAATTAATGCACTTCTCCGGTTGTGCAATTACAGGATAAAAAAAGCCTTCTTGATCTGGGCGCATTTGAATAACTCCACATGGACAGCTTTCTGCGCACATTTCACATCCACAGCATTTGGATTTATCGGTGAATATAACTCTATCACCCATAGTTATTGTCCCCCTATGGAGCGTCGAATATAATTCAATGACATTTCTCGTTTTTCCGCAATACGAACATCGACCTCGCTATAATCTATATGATTATTGTTTGTTAACTCCTGCTCATCTCCATTTAAGATAAGTCTTTTATCCAGTCCCCAGTTTTTAAGTGCATTGTCAATTCGAGAACCACGACTGGCTGCTCCATCTCTTTTCCTGTAAAAGATAAAGAAGTCTTTCTTATTAATTATTGAAAAAGCCATTCCATGAAACGAATCTGTAAATACACAGCTAGCATTTCTTATTAGGTTAACAAATTCCTCAGGCGTTTTTCCGATTAAAACCTCTCCAAATTTTTCATCGTCTTTGAGGAAACACTCATTGCTTAATATAGAAACTAATCTGAATCCATTTTTTCTTGCATAATCTATTGCAATATCTCTTGCCTTTTTGTCTGAGCCAAGAAAATAGCACAATACATAATTCCCATATTGATTTTTTTCTTGCGGTATCAACTTCTTCCACTCATCGCAGGTCAGTAAATACGTTGGATCGACAACAACCTCAACCTCTTTTTCTATCAAAGAAGTGACTATTTTCTTACCTTGCTCCTCCCTAACACTTATATAATCAAATCGATCTAAAAACTGCTTTGCACTACTCTTACACCAGAATGGATACTGTGACACCCCCAAACTCGTAGCATAAGATATTTTCCTAACATTGTCAGGAACAAATCTCAAGGTTCTGAACACGCCAAAAGAAGCTTCAGGAAGCCATAGTTGATCGCTACCCACCACCACTGCGTCATACTTTTTTCCAATCTGGCAAAGTTTCTCATATCCATTGCATTCGACCACATCATGTAATCTACACAATCTAAACTCGTTTGCCACCTCTTTTCGAAGCATAATATTTTTCTTTTGAAAATCTGAAAGCTGTTCTTTATTTGGAGAGCATCTCCTATGTGAAATAACCCTATTCTTAAACTTATCAAAGAAGAAGAATGTCAGATACGGTGTTAATCTAACACCTTTTTTATCGGTTCTCTTATAGTCAATAATTTCTGTGTCAACACCCAACGCATCAAAAACAACCTGAGTCGCATATGCCTGTAAAAGCATGCCATAATTAACTCCGTTAAACGCTAAATCCAATCCCACAAACATAACAATTCTCCTTCTCACATATTACTTGGTTTATGTGCAAGGAGTTCCTATGGGTGTACTTTATAACAGATTTTCTGGTTATACTTTCTTTAAAAACTCATCTAAAACATCCCAGTTTCTTTTTGCGAGTTCAGAAATCTGATCGTTCAGGACAATATTCTTCTCCCAATAGCATTCAGCCATTTTCAAGACATCTTGAGGCGATGCTGATTTAAAATCCTTGAATCGATCAGATTCACCAATCTGTTGGTAGTAGCGTTTAACCTTCTCATGCTTTGGGAAAGCGATGACAGATTTTGATAGAGCTGCCGACACTATACCGACATGCAGTTTATATGTCACCACAAGACTACATTGAGATAATATCCAGCATAAATTATCTGGCGTTGTATAGTTATATACAATCGTTCGATTGTGTCCAAGAAGATCACGAATGTAACCTGCTGGTTTTTCAATATCCAGTACGCTATCAGTTCCTATGATCACATCAACATCAGGATGATTCTGCAAAAATGGTTCTAGTCCCTCCGCGAACATTTGTGCGACATCCATCTTATAACTTGTATGGACAAAAATGTATTTTTTCTTCTCATCTAATTGAGTTTTTTCAGTAATACTCAAGGATTCTAGATTTAACGTTTGCACAATATCCGAGCAGGTTTTAATATCGCTAGACACTCCAATTTTTTTCAAAAAATCAGTTGATTCTTGGTCTCTCGTAGTGACATATAACGATTTCTCGCATACATTTTTTACGACTGTTTTAGATGGTCCCCACAGGTAGTTTCCTGCACCTATCCCTATTACAGCTATTTTCTTGTTAAGCTTCAGCGCCTTCTTGCCGTACCGCATAAATCTTTGGTAGTGGTGAATATGCTGGTACAATGTCTCGCATTCTCTTTCTCCAAAATACCCCCCCCCGAAGTATAAAGCAGCATCAGCATCCTTTAAATTGAACTGATGGCGGGGAAAACCTAGCTTTTTATAAAGATACTCTTCGAAATAGGGGGACAAATCATAAAAAGCAGCCTCGAATCCCTTTTTTCCTAGGTAGTCCAAAATCATTTTAGCAAATAGTACATCTCCGAAATTACTTGATCCATCATTTGTACTACAATGAATCATTACTTTTTTCATTTTTTATTCACGCTCCTTCATTTTTAGAGTTTATTCAACATGTCAGTCCATTTCTGAATAATACTTATAACAGAAAAGCTATCCGCTGTTTTTCTGCTTTCAGCAGACATTCTTTCTCTCAATGCCTGATCATTCATTAGAAGATATAACCTATCAATCATCTCCGTATTTCCATCATCTTTGCATAGGAATCCGTTTCTTCCGTCCTCAATAATCTCATTGGGACCTGTTGGTATATCAAACGAAACCATAGGAAGTCCTTTAGCAGCTCCTTCTAGGAGCGTCATTGGAAAACCTTCATACCTCGATGTCATAACAATAAAAGCATACTCATGATATAGTGCATATAAATTTTTCACTTGACCACGAAGAAAGACTTTTTCCTCCAGTCCCCTCTCTTTGATCAGGCTTTCAATCTTTGTTCTTTCTGGACCTTCTCCATAAATATCCCATGTCCACTCGTCATTGTCCTTCAGAACACAATCTGCAATATCAATAAGCCTTTCAAAATTTTTCTGAAATCCCAATCTTCCGACACTTATTATTTTTTTACTTGTGCTTATATAATGAGTGGACTCCTGTAATAAATTTGTGTCAATAGGATTATATATCTGAATATTCCTTTTTTTCTTAAACCGAGTATTATAAATTTCCAATGCGCTTTTCGTTAGGACCACATTGCAATTAGACGTATTTGCACCAATCATCCTACATTGATCCTGAAACTTGAAATCGTTTTTCGTTGTTGGGTTTATATGCTCCCAGCATATACTTTTAATTCCACACACTTTTGCAACCAAAGTCACCACGGGATAGAACTGCACTCCGCACGCTACTAACACATCAATGTTATTATCCTTCACAAATTTTCTTACTATCTTCAGATAATGTTTTTTCAATATAGCTCTCTGCATTGAAATTGTCTTATCATACACATATTGAACTGGAAATTTAGTTGGATAAATATCCGGTTTTCCATTTCGTGTATATGCTAGCGCATAACAGCATATTCCTTCATTATGTGTTAAGTTATTGGCAATGATCGAGGTGACCCTTGCAGTTCCACCACCAACAAATCCATCTAAAACAAATCCTATATTCTTCATCAAACCCCTCCATCCGACAGCTTTACTCCTCTATCTTCCCTATCATTCATCGTGTTCATCGCCATAAAAGCAAGCAAGAAATGAAATGGAGCATCGTAATAGAATAGTTCATTTAAAAAAAGATACATTATCAATACACATATCAGTACACTGTAGTTCAAGATGTTTCTTTTAAAGGCATATTTATACTTGGAATAGCTATTTCTCAATGCATAAATCAGCCATACCAATCCAACAATTCCTAGATGATAAACTGCCTCTATGTATGCATTGTGGACCGCTCGATTTACATTTGGAGCATAGTCCGCACCCAAACCAGAACCCAAAATAGCCTTGACAATATGCTCCCCGAAATATTGAAGGTATGCAACCCATAGTTCTATTCTTCCGGTTGTTATTCCATTAAGGTTTGTATTAACAGATATTCTTGTCAAAATAATATTCACAGCTTGAATATTTCCGGCTAAAGCGTACAGTGCTACTCCGATTAAGAATATTATCAAAATAATCTGTAGTATATAGTTTTTCTTCTTATGATTCGACACTGCAAGAAATACAGCTGGAAATGCCAGCATTATAAAAACCGACTTGCTATATGTTAATAACGCAAAAAAAATCAGGAAAGCAGCCTGTACAACAGCTGGAACCGCTTTAATCTCATTTCGATGGTACAGTAACACTATAAGGCACAATGATACAATTATACTGACCGCATAATAATTAGGATCGGTATCAAGACCAGTAAATCTAGTCATCTCACCATATCCATATCTTGTTCCCAACTCTTGAACGGACAAATATCTCGCAATATTAAAATAGCTTGAATTTAATCGCGCAATACATGAAGCAGTAATAACACCCAGTATATACCTCTTGAATACAGCCTCATGGCTAATTTCCAAATCAACCTCCGAAAAAACATAGTAGAGCATTAATAATCCGCCAACAAATTTAAGTGTTTTTGGAATCGAAATTGCATCCATCACAATTTCTAACATAAGAATGTAGATTATGAATAGCATCACAGTCGCATTCATTTTTTTTAATCTGAATATGAATGCGATAACATATAAAAGCACAATATATGTAAAAAAAGACTGTGATCCTGGTCCCATTTTAAATATATTAGCAAGCGGAAGAACAAAAACCATCTGCTTTAATGCATATTCCGGCTCTCTAAATAAAACTATATATGCAATCATCAGGAATGCCAATATGGAGAAAACATTGCTATGAGTACCCAGTAATATTAGACCGCCTACAATAATTGATGGAATCCACTCCACGACTTGACTTTTATATTCTAGCTCCAATTCGATCATAATACCTCACTTACATATTTGACAAAGATATCTCTCAGCCACCGTCTTTTCTGTAAATCTTTTTGCTGTCTCAACAGCATTTCTAGAGATTGTTCTCTTTTCTTCTATTGTCATGCTCTTGATCCTATTGAAAACTCGAATGAGTTTTTCTTCATCTCCTTCTTCGCATAGAAAACCGTTTTCTCCATCCTTTATAATTCCATCGACCCCACCAAACTTCGAAGCAATGACAATACATCCTTGAAGCATCGCTTCCAAATAGACTAAGCCAAAGGTCTCATGCTTACTAATAAGAACAAACACGTCACTCTCATGCATCTTATTCTGCAGAGCATTCCGATCAATTTGTCCCAGAAGATGAATGTGCTCCTGCTGCTGTACTTCATTCACATAGCCCTGAAGTTTCTCCTTCATGGGTCCGTCACCAGCAACTACAAAATCATATTTAGCATTACTAAACACTTTCACAGCAGCGGACAATGCTACATCAATTTTCTTATACTCAACAAGTCTTCCAGCAGTAATTATTCTCGTGGAATCTCCAAATGACTTTTTGCTATCGCTGGTCAGCTTTTCGACAAATGCATCTGGTATTCCAGAAGCTGCAACAAAAGGTTCCTCTTTAAATGTAAGGTATCCTTTGGCAGCATTCAAAGCAGATTGAGATCTGAAACCAATGTGATCAATTTGGTCAAGATACTGCTGAACTCCGAATTTCTCACAATTTTCTTTTCCGTAATCCGCATGGAAAACAAAGGCAGCCTTTGCATTATACTTTTGGGCAATCTGGGGAACAAGGATAATCTGCGGATTGACCCAATGTCCAGTAACCACATCAGGTACAAATTTGTTGGCCTTAAGTATTGCATCTATTTCTTTCAGTTGATTATCAATCGCCCTCTGGGAAAATCGGCCATGTGGAATATATTTTACAATCGGAATATTCTCGACATGAACACCAAAATCATCGTAAGAGAATCTTTTAGTCCAGAGTCGATCTGGTGCTCTTGATACATCGAAAGTCTTTGTCACGATACCCTTTATCTTATCTCCTACCGCATAATACACATTCGGAAAGGTCGATGAATCAACGATTGCAATAACCTTATGACCCTGTCTAACCCACTCTCTTGCAAAGTACCCTACGACTTTCGTTCTATCAGCATTAGTATCCTTTTCATAAGGATATTCACTCGCCAAAACCAATATATTCATCGCCACATCTCCCAACCTTCAGTTTTCATTCCAACCTTACTGCTACCCCATCGCACTGTTTTACAGCAACTGGATAGCACCACAATTCTTCAGTTTCACCCCTTGGAAACTGAATTGAACCATATTGCATCAATTTCATGGGAAGAAAATCCTTCTTTTGTTTCATAACCGTCTCAAAATGCATTTTCTCATCAGTGGATACAAGATAAACCTCATCTGAAAGAATCCCTTCTCCGCGCTTCTTTGACACCCAAGACAATATGCCTCTATTATTTTCGTCTGGTTCAACTGTTGTCGAGAAGTAGTATTTATCTTGAACTTTAGTGCCATATATGCAAGACCCATTTAGATCAAATTGTTTGATCGGTTCTTGTCCAGTGCGAAGCAAATACACATAGTTTCTTTCATTGACGGCATCTGTCGCGTATAATAGCCCTTCCGGAGTATCAAATCCAATGACCGCTCTATACTGTTGTTTACCGACTTTTACCGGCTCAATTTTTTCGAACTTTGAGTCTGATTCATAGATTCCCGCGCCATCTTCCTGGTCTCCTGTAAAAATATAATATCCTCCGTTATTCTTCGGAATGATATTATGAACGTGCCGAATCTGTCCCTTCTCAAAGGAGTATATTCTTTCAGCTTTATCGTCCATTGTCAGTCCATAAATGTTAATTGAGTCCAATTCCGCATTTGACCCGTAATCCCCCCATACTGCGACCCATTCTCCATCACACACACACACATTTAGCGGATCAGAAAACTCTTCTCTGGACTTTGCAACTTCTTCTACAGTTTTGGATTCAACATCCACTAGTAACATTTTACGATGACCAACAAGCAGCATTTTGCTTTCGCCAACCGGAACTGCATATTTAGGTTCAGTGCGAAACAGCCTCGATGAAAAACGGTTTATTTCTTTTAAGGAGTTCGGATAAACTTGTAAAACTCTTAAGGGCTGATCATCCACCAAGGCATATACATATCCCTTCTTATAAAGAAAAAGTATTCTATTTATAAAACAAAGCGGTTTATACTCCGGTAGTTTTTTCACAGCCATTAATCCTCCCGATTAAAAATTCACCCATGCAGAAATCTCACCGACTCCGCTGTACTCGACAACATCAATCAAACTCATTTCCCCATAGTCAGGTGCATAATTTCCTTTTAAATTCTTTTTATCTCCAGTTATATCAACCTCAATCAAACCAGCTAAATGAATAAATGCAGTCAGCTTATTCTTTTCAGAATAATCCGTAATCATCAAGCTGTCATTCATCTGAATATTTCTTGTTACTCGTTGCTTTTTCTGATCAATCAATTCGATAACGATGCTCTTTTCCGTTGCACTCTTCACACTGACCTTGCACCGCTTTGCCATACGAAATGCGCCCCAGCATTGGGATTGTTCCGTATCATTTACCATTACTGTGTTATGTGCTGCTGTACTGCGGAAGAAGCTGCGTTCTTTACACTGGTAGGCATAAGTTCCGCAATTCACAATCACAGGTTTTCCTGCTTTAAATAATTCAAAGCTGCCAGCATCACAATGAGCATGACCGGGAATATATGTCGGACCTGGTTGCCCTGCATCTACAATCAGCTTCCAGTCGTCCTTTTTGAAAATGTAAAAGCCGCTATTCTCAAATTTTGCTTTATAGACCGGTTGAATTTCAAAATGTTCCTTCCCCGACGTAACCAAAGCCTGTAAGCTCTTTGCAACATTATTCCCGGAATCATTGAACAGCGGCACTCGCTCAAGCCCTTCTTCAAAAGACCATGCAACGTCAAGCATCGGCTGTAGGTAATGCTCAATTTCAGTGTCGGGCTTTCCTCTTTCTCTTAGAGCAACAGCTACCCTGATCATGCCCTCCAGAATCAATTTGTGGTACATCGGGCTCAGTTCAAAATGCATACCATCTGGAAGAATTTCTTCCTTGCATTCCTTGCGAAACGCCTTCAAAGAGATTTCAAGAACCGAATCATCGTGGAAGAACAGGGAGCATAAGATCAAAGTTTTGAGATCTTCAAAGTAATGGTTTCCCAGAATATCCTTTTCGAGATGACAACTCAGAAAAACATACTGCTCGTAAATAGACTTGAGTAATTTTTCCCTGAACTTCGTGTCAAGATCCTCGTTGACATACGAATAATAACTCAGCCAATTTGTAAGTCGCAGATCAACCGTATATGGCGACCAGCCTTCTCCTCCACTTTTCTGCGGATTTTGGTCAATCCAGCAATTGATAATTTCAACCGACTTATCAAGATAATTTCTGTTATCTGTCTTTCTATATGCATCAATGAGTGGAAACAAGTATTCAAAATAATGCAGGTTAAAATTCCATAATGCCGATTTATCATCAAAATGCCACTTCTGATTCCAGTGGAACTCCTTCGATGTATGTAAAATTGTAATCTTGTCTGTAAGAATCTCATCAGCAGGAAAGCGTTCTACGAATACAGGATCAAAGTCCAACTCCGGCACTGTGGTAATCGGCTCTGCTTGTCCTGCATCGCTTGAAACATCACAGCCAACACTACAATTCATCTTCATCATCTTTCGAATACGATAGTAGAGCTGGCTTGCCTTCATTGATTTAATTGTATTGGCATAAAGCCCAAGTTTAGCAAGCATCAAGCATACTCCTCTTACCTTCTTTTACATTGTGCAAAGCACATCCGCAATTCTCTCACACGCATGACCATCGCCATACGGATTGCTTGCTTTGCTCATTGCCTCATACTCTTCCTTATCAGAAAGCAGACGGCTGAATTCGTTATATATGGTTTCTTCCTCTGTACCAACCAGCTTCAAGGTACCCGCTGCAATCCCCTCCGGACGCTCAGTCGTATCACGCATAACAAGAACTGGTTTACCGAGGGACGGTGCTTCCTCCTGAATACCGCCTGAGTCGGTCAGAATCAGATAGCTACGGCTCAGAAAGTTATGGAAGTCCAGAACATCAAGCGGCTCAATGATGTGGATGCGGTCATCACCACCAAGGAACTCGTCTGCAATTTCACGCACAACAGGGTTCATGTGAATCGGATAAATTGCCTTTACATCGGGATGCTCGTCCATTACGCGGCGGATAGCTTTGAACATATGGCGCATAGGCTCACCAAGGTTCTCACGGCGATGTGCTGTGATCATAATGAGACGGCTACCCTTCGCCCATTCCAGTTCAGGATGAGTGTAACTCTCACGCACGGTGGTTTTCAGCGCATCAATAGCGGTATTACCCGTAACATAGACGCTGTTCGGATCTTTACCTTCCTTCAGCAGATTCTGCTTAGAAAGTTCTGTCGGTGCAAAGTTAAACTTGCTAATGATGGAAACAGCCTGACGGTTGAACTCCTCCGGGTACGGGCTGTAAATATTGTAAGTACGCAGACCAGCCTCAACATGACCAACCGGAATCTGCAAGTAGAAGCAGGCCAATGCTGTTACAAAAGTCGTAGATGTGTCACCGTGAACCAGCACAACATCCGGCTTCTCTTTTTCCAGCACTTCCCTAATGCGATTCAGAATATTAGTAGTCACATCAAACAGCGTCTGCTTGTCCTTCATAATGGACAAATCGTAATCCGGTGTAACATCAAATGCTTCCAGCACCATGTCCAGCATCTGCCGATGCTGACCGGTCACACACACTACTGTCTGAAGTTCTTTCCGCTTCTTCAGTTCATTGACAAGCGGGCACATTTTAATAGCTTCCGGTCTTGTTCCGAAAACGAGCATTACTTTTTTCATATAAAACTCTCCCTAATAGAAAATGCTGCGCAGAATTGATCTGCCTTTTCTGCACAGCACTTCTCATCATATTTTAAATGTGATACACGCCCGGCAAATCAATGATGTTATGACAGTCCAAAACCACCTTGCCAGCCAGCTTATCCACGTTCTCGCGGATCTCGGTGTGCTTTACCATAACAACGACCATATCAACGTCAGCAAGGAAGACATCCAAATCATGATACTGGTTCTTGACCACATCCTTGGTGATAAATGGATCGTAGACCTTCAGACCGGGTGCCAGATGGCGCTCTTGGCTTTCCAGCAACTGCAGCGTCGGAGACTCACGCATATCATCCACGTTCTCTTTATAGGTCAGACCATAGAGACCAACACGGCTCACATCGGTAAGACCCTTTTCTTTCATAATCTCGTAGATACGGTTTAGCACAAAGTCGGGCATTCCATCATTGGTCTTCATGGACTCGTCAATAACCTTTGCCAGAGACGGATAATCACCAACGAGGAACCACGGGTCAACGCTGATGCAGTGACCGCCAACACCCGGACCCGGCTGCAGAATATTTACGCGAGGATGCATATTGCAGATCTTGATGATCTCGTAGACATCCATGTTGTCATGACGGCAAATCTTCGCCAACTCGTTAGCAAAGGCAATATTGACCGCACGGAAGGTGTTCTCAACAACCTTGGTCATTTCTGCAGTTCGGATGTCAGTAACAACAATCTCACCCTGGCAGAAAGAGGAATACAAGGTCTTAATCTCCTCACCAATCGCCTTATCGTCTGCGCCAATGGTACGATTGTTATGCAGCAACTCGTAAACCATGTTACCAGGGATAATACGCTCCGGAGCATGGACAAGGTTGATGTCCTCACCGATCTTGAAACCATTCTCTTCAATCGCCGGACGAACATACTTGTCGATAGTTCCTGGAGAAACAGTTGACTCAACAACCACGGTTGCACCCTTCGGGCACACACGCATAACATCCTTCACAGCCTCAACAACATAGTAAGCGTCAACCTTCTTGCTGAACTTATCATACGGAGTAGGAACAGACACAATGTAGGTATCAGTAACCTGATACTCGGTAGTAAACTTGATACCAGCATTCAGAGCATTCTGGAACAGTTCATCCAGTCCATTTTCCTTGAAAGTGGTCTTGCCGGCATTCAATGTTGCCACAAGTTCCTTGTTGTAGTCGGTACCAATTACTTCTACACCGTGAGAAGCCATCATCAAAGCAGTAGGCAGACCAATGTAGCCCAATCCAATTACGTTAACCATTTTTCTATCCTCCGTCTTTACTTCAGCAATTCATGCAACTGTTTTTCAAAAGCAATCGCGATTTGCTGCCGCGAGTATTTTTCATGCATCAGCTTTCTTGCTTCAGTGCGATGCTCACTGTATTTAGAATAGTTCTCGACCATTTCATCAAAAACTTCTGCAAGCTGTTCCGTATGATCCGGCGAAACGCATCTGCCCATCTCGGATTCATTCACAATGTCACAAGAGTCTCCCTCTGCAACAAGCAATACCGGACATCCAATACCGAGCGCTTCATAGACTTTTGTAGGAATACTATCCTTCATATTAGAGTTCTTAAGTGGTATAAAACTCATCTTCGCATAAGATAGAAGCGTAAACACTTTCTCATGCGGAAGCACTCCACAGAATTGGACATTATCTAGTCCACGTTTCTTAGCTTCTTGCTCCAGCGTATCCTTCTCTGCGCCTTTGCCAAACAGCAGGAACTGAACTTCTTTATGCTTAGATTGCTCGGCCATATCCAACAGTGCGCCTAAGCCCTGTGCTAAGCCGATATTGCCCACATAGACACAGGTGAACTTCTTATCAAGCTCATACTGGTCAATCAATTTCTGGTCAATAGAACTATTTTCAACACTCTCGTCAAAGCCATTTCCAACCAGCTTGACCTTGTCAGTGTGAGCTTCGCCACCTTTTGCTCCGCCAACATAGACAACATGTTCTTTAATCTTCTCAACTTTTCCCGGAGAAACTGTAGTCACCCAATCCGCATGCCTGTACATGAAGCGAGTAATCGTTCTGAACACCTTGCAATAGACGCTGCCTTCTGTAAAGCTGCCCATTTCAAGCGCCACATCCGGCCAGATATCGCGTACATCATATACCAGTTTTGCGCCCTTACACTTTGCAATAATCCATCCAGGAATGCTCACTAGCGGAGGTGGCGATGTAGTGATAACCACATCCACTTTGCCTGCCTTTATAGCAGTAAAGATGGATGTAATGCCAAAACTAAGGTTGTTTAGCATTCGCATTACTGTTGTTTTCTTTTTCATGCGAATTGCCGGAGAATAGAGGATTTTCTCTCTTCTTGGCTCAATTTTTCCATTTCCCTTATTCGTGGAACTTGCTATCACCACAACCTCATCGCCTTTGTCGATGAAGGTATCAGCCATAGTACGCATTCTATACGAGCACGCCTGTGCTGTGGGATAGTATTCATCTGTGTGAATCAAAATCCTCATATGTGTATTTACAACCTCTTCTTTTCTATCTTCCATTTTATCTAAAGTTCTTATACTATATTGTGTGCTTCATGCGTGTGTTATGTAGACTGCAGTGTGTACATCACAACTGCTATTGGTGTACGCTTTGCAATGTCTACATGCGTATATGAACATCCACTGAACTGATGCTCACACCGAACTATCGCTCGAAATTGCACCATTTTCGTCTACACCCTCATCATCTCAACGATAACTCTTCATTTATGCCAGACTTCACATCCTCAAAAACACCGTAATATCAACGCTTTTCAGCGTTTTCTCGTATTTGTACGCTCTGGTATAAACCCGAACTTACCGTAGTGCCCTTTCTGGAGGCTTTTCACACTCGCAACAGTAACCGCTTTGCTTATCAAAAAACGCTGTAGTATCAAGGCTTTCCAGTGATTTTCCTGTACTTGTACACTCTGGTATAAAGTCCTCTTAACCGTTGCACTCATTTTCCTCACTGTGAGCCACCATTAACCACAGTCCCTTATCTCCAAGACCAACCTCTCCATCAGATGAAGTTATCATCGCTCAATATTGCACCAAATCCACCTCGCGAATGATAATGTCACTGTAATCCCTGTGCTTATGCATGATTCCACATTGGGCTGATTTTTCACTTTTTTGTGCAATCCGCTGTTATTTCGGCGTATTTTTTATCACTTTTTGCCACTCGTCGCAGTGGTCTGCCCTTCGCTTACACCCTCTGTGGACTCCGGCATAAACAGGATCATACCGCTTCAAAGCATTTACAGTATACCATCCTATTTTCGACATTACAAGTACCATTTCGACAAAGCTCTTTTGCTACTTACTTTCTTTGTCTATTTTCCCAAGAGCATTTACCTGCCCTTCTTCCACGCCTTCTGTGCTTTCCGGCATGAATAAAATCTTCACAGTTGCAAACATAATCATCAGATCCTCTAGCAAGCTGGGATGGCTGATATACATCAAATCCATAAGCAGCTTATCATAAGGTGTTGTATTATATTTGCCATATACCTGTGCGTATCCCGTAAGTCCTGCCTTTGCTTGTAGGCGAAGGTGGAACTCCGGCATAACCTTCTCGTAATCTGCGGCAATGGACGGTCTCTCCGGTCTTGGACCAACAATAGTCATATCACCCTTTAAAATATTAAGAAGCTGCGGCAATTCATCAATCCTGCACTTTCTGATAATACGGCCAACCGGAGTAATTCTGGGATCATTTTCCCCGCTTGACAGTCTGGCTACTCCATCCTTCTCGGCATTTACCTTCATGGAGCGAAATTTCAGAACACCAAATTCTTTTCCATCTTTGGTGAGCCTTGTCTGCTTATAAAACACAGGTCCTTTGTCATATGCCTTAATTGCAATAGCTGTAATAACTATAATCGGAGACAAGGCAATGGTAGCTACTCCTGCCATCATCAAATCAATCAGTCTTTTGAAAAACAGATATTCCGGTGTAGGCTCATATCTGCCAACCCGAAGCATAGGTAAATGAAACAGATGCACCTGCTGTGCACCACTCATCAGCACATCACCAACTCGCGGAACCACATACACTCTCACATCATGCTCAATACAATACTTCAAAATAATATTTCTGTCATGACTATGTATGCCGCTAAGGAAAACCGTATCCACCTCATTCAGCTTTTCCAGATTTTCCAGACACTCTTTTACCTGTATAATCTCTTCCACCTGAAACTTACGTTCCAGATCATACTGATTGATCAGGCTTTCCATTCCCTCTCTGACATCATAGACAATCATAGTTTTCCGCGGTGGAAATGATCTGAAATACCAGTGATGGGCTGTATAGCACCACAGAGCAGACAAAAGAATTTGTCCGCCGATTGCCAGAATGCCCGGTATCAGATTGGGAAATCCCTTTACCAGTAAAGCAATTACTAGATAACTAATTCCATCTGTAACCAGTGCGGCTAATACCTGGCTATACACCATTTCTGATATCCGATTCACCGAAACCAGAAATCCATTGTATACTCTGGCAAACAAAAAGTATACCACCATATACAAGGTAATCATCAAAAGATTACCTCGCATGTAAAAGGAAGACTGCATCTGTCTGGAATAATAGCCATACCAGCAGCAGGCAAAGGGAAAGGTCAGACAGATAATATTCAGCACCTTTACCAGGCGAAGGGGAATATCATGAACCAGAATTTTCGTTGTTTTATTTTCTCTCTTCACACATAAGCTCCTCTTTTGATTTTCTACATACACATGTTCATTTTCATGAAAAAGCCCGGTCCCAGTTAAATACAAATGTTATTACTGGGATTCCGGGTTTTATAGAATATCATTTTTATACTTTTGTTGACGACAAGAAAGAGTACTTGTTTCCTTCTCACCAACTTATTCGCAATTAGATATTAAATCATTATTGATTGCAGTTCTGCCCCCCCCCAGGAACATTTATCAATTTTTGTATATTTAATTACTGTGCATCTTTAGGAAGAACAAGAGTGAAAGCTCCCATGCTCTTAAATTTTGCATGAATTACAAGATCCGGTGTATTAGGATCAGAATTTTCATCCGCTGCCTTCCAGCTCTGGCGAACTCCATCTGTGTCATCATCAGCCACTTCTTCACTGTTTGAAGATGTGAAGGATAATTCCGGCTCATAAATAGTTTCCTTCTCGCCGGTTTCCGGGTTAATCTGTACGATAAAGCTTCCCGGGATTGTGAAGGTTCCAAGTTCTGTGAGAAGTGACGGATCTGCTTCTGCTGCCGTTACATCAAAATCCGGCTTTGCGTTCTGGGCAATGCGCTTCCAATCCACAGAACCAAGATCACGGTGTGCATCTACTTCTACGCTTCCCTCTAAAGTATAAATATAATCATCACCTGATTTAATTGCAAGATCAGCAAGCTCCATAGCAGAACTGTAATCATCTGCATTAACAGTAACACCATCCGCAATTTCAATGGCAGATGTATCCTCATCAGATGATTTGAAGAAATCAGCAAACTCAACACTCTGCTTTCCAGCTAACCCAGCAACAAGCTCACCGGCTTCTTTGTTCTCATATTTGTCCGGATTGACGCCAGTAGTATATATCGGTGCAGTTTTCAATACTGTAAGTGCTCCGAGTGTTGGGAATGTAGCGGTTATTTCACCTGTTTCGCTGTTAAATTCCTCTGGTGAAATAAAGTATGGCTTGTTTGTAGCCGGATCAACCACCATAAGAAGAATATCCTTCTTATCCATTCCCTTTACTGCTTCTACGGTAATGGTTGCTTTAATTGGCTTAGAGGTTTCGTAAATTTTCTTACCATTTTCTTCGATAACAAGATCAATTACCGGAGTAACTGACTCATATAAAGACGGTATTACAGGTTCCCCGATTGTAGTTTTTAATTCCTCTGTTTTCGTATCTACACCTAAATCAGAAAGAAACTCCGTTACCGTTACAACAGTTTCATCATTGTTAAATTTTTCTACTGCTTTTGCAACAGTCTCATTCTTGTATGAGACTGGATCTGCATTCTTTACAACAAGTGTCTGACCACTGGAAAGAATACCTTGCTCTGTTTTCGGAGCTTCCGGGATAATCTGTGAAATACTAGGCACTGCCCATACGCTGGTGCTCATACCAATTGTAAGGACTGCGATTAATGCTGCTATTGTTTTACGTTTCATTGGTCTGTCCCTCCTTGAAATTATACTTCTTCATAAAATAGTTCTATAATCTTCTCCTGTAGTCCCTCTTCGTCAGGAACGAACTCATCATGGAGTTCCCCCTCCTGATCCTTTCCGGGAATGGAATCATAATTCTCTTCTGAAAAGTCCAGGTTCTTTATAAGAGTAACCAGGTCGAGATATTTATTTCTGGTAATGCTGGTCTGAAGGTAGTCCTCCATGTCGCCAAGCTCATCCCATTTGTCATCAAGAGTGCCTGTAGACATCTGCTTCAGCTGGTTTATAAAAGCAGTTACAAAGCTCTTCTGGCGCTCCATTCTGCCCTCATTACTGAAGGTCTCCTCTGTATCTCGGTATTGGAGATATGGGGTTACATTATTATCCGTCAGGGTCACCTTATTTCCCTGATATAATTCTGAATACTGCTCTGCGAGATCATTATTGGGAACAGTCACTGTAACACCGTCTGCCAAATTGTTTATATATGGCATAGATGCCTGACTGGTTACCACATAATCTCCTATGGTAATCCCTCCAAGAAGCAGGGAGACTGCTTCCATCAGGTTCTCACAGCTGACCTTGCCACCATTTCCATAGGTATAAGCATAACCGATATGGGTGGTGTAAAGCCCGTTGTCATTTCCATTCATGGAATATCTTCGAACCTGGGTCATGGTGTCTCTGTTAATGGGGAGAATGGTAATCTTACTTTTCTGTTTATCCATAACCACAAGTGCAATGCTGTCTGCCCTGCCGCTAACAGCATATTGCTTGCGTTCTTTAAGAACGTCCTTCTCATCAATACCGGCGTAAAGGATGGTTCTTACCAGGGAATTATATCGGTATTTCTTCCCTTTATAGGTAAGCTCCCGGTAGCTGTTTCCCACATCATGGGAATTGCCTGCTGTAATCTGCATGGACTCCTGCTTCTGTAGCTGCTGTCGGATCAGAAGCCCAATGCCTCCTGCAGCTACCACACATACTGCTGCGGTGGCAGCAATCTGTCTCTTATGCTTCAGAATCCAATGCCGGATTCGTCGATACAGTGGTTTCTTCCTTCTGCGGTGATGGGAATGGGATTGCCTACCTCCGGTGCTTTCGCTTGCGTTTCTTCTTTCCATTGGTATCCTCTCCCTGACCAGCTTCCTTTTCAGAACCATAATATCCATAGCCGTAGCCATAACCATAACGACCATAACCGTAGCCATAACCATAACGACCACCTTCTGCACCAGCCTTATTCAGCACTACACCAAGAATCTTAATGCCTGCGTACAGAAGCTGCTCCTTAGCCTTCTCAGCCTGGGCGCGCTCGGTATTACCGCTCTCTACTACAAGAATGGTACCATCGCACTGCTTGGCAACCAGAAGTCCGTCTACCACCAGGTTCACCGGCGGTGTGTCTAAAATCACATATTCATAATTGTGTCTGCCAAAGGACATCAGATCTCCAAACAGGCTGCCGGAAATCAGTTCACTGGGATTCGGTGCCACAGCGCCTGCAAACACCATATCCATCCATTTATCGTCTGTATGGTAAACAATCTCCTCTAGCTGGGATTTCCCGCAGAGGTACTCACTAAGCCCCTTGTATTCGCCCTCGATCTGATAACGCTCCTGAATCTTGGAATTACGGATGTCGCAGTCCAGATACAGAACCTTCTTATCCAGCGCTGCCATGCTCTTGGCAAGACGGAATGCTGTGGAGGATTTGCCCTCATGTGCTCCTGCACTGGTAACTGCAATTGCCTTCAGGCGATAACCACTCATCTGGATATTGCCTCGAAGAATATTAATCGCCTCATTTACTCGAAACGGAAGCTTGGGCAATACAGGCTTCACAACCTTATCCGGGCGCACAGTCCATGGTTCATCCATGCTGCCGTTATTCATCAGATCCTGAAAAAGGGCTTCTACTGTCGTATTTCTCTCCATAATCAGTCTTTCCCTTCTTCATAGTATGGTACTACGGACAGCACAGGCAGCCGCAGATATTTAGCAATGTCATCCTCAGATTTCAGTGTGGTGTCTAAGAGGAACCGTACTGTGATCAATGCACACGCAAGGACAAGTCCCAGCATACCACCAAGCATCAGGTATTTTTTCAGTCCCGGGGTAGTCTCCACAACGGAATCGGATTCTGAATAGTCAATTACATTGGGTTCTCCGGTGCCGATTACCTGGTAAATTCTGTGGATTCCCACATTCATCAGGGAGTTGGCAATATTCCTTGCCATATCTGCATCGCCGCAGTTTACTGCAATGTTGATAATATGGGAGGAATCCGGGTTGGTAATGGTGAGCAGCTTGGACAAATCCTGGAAGGTCATGTCCAGATCCTGCTCCTCGATTACTTCCTTGAGCACGGAGCGGCTGGTAAGAATCTTGGAATAGTCTTCAGTCAATGCGGAACTAAGCTGCATATCAGAGATTGTGATCACAGAGTCCGTATTGGTGATGAAGATGGATGCATCCGCCTGATAGGTAGGCTTCACCAGGAACTGGTGGTAGGCGCCTGCCAGAAGAGCTCCCACTACAGTGAACAGCACCAGCATCTTCCAGCGTCTCAGCAGTACGTATGCAAGCTCCACCAGATCAATGGTGTCATTGCGCATGGCTGCTGCCTGGGCAGAAGGGGCTGCCTTCTTTTGTGTTTCTTTCGTCTCTTTCTCCATATGTTTCTCCTGGAATATATTATGAATATACTATAAATATCCACTTACAGGAATGATACAACCTAATTGAGGTTCTGTCAAGTAAATAGCCAGAAAGAGCCAATTTTATCACGAATGTGTATACTTATTACACAATAGAATGGGTGGATTGATATTATACTAGCCTTATATATATTTCCCTCGATCCACAGTTTTCTCTAATTGTTTATTTTCCCCCACAGCTCCATGTATTCTCTAAGATTAATTTTTTCTTTCTTATAATATTCTTCCAGTTTACTCCGAAAGGACTCTTTCTCCTGGATCTTGTTGAAATTTCCATTTTTGATTTCCTGCTCTAATGCTTCAAATATGGTTTCATCTGTATGGCTCACATAACTTTTGGTTGTAACTTTTAATTGGGCGGTTTTTCTTGCTGCCGGATTCTCTTGCTGAATAAGGCGCAAATTTTTATCATAAAAGCCGGTTACAAGATTGATTTCCTCTATGATCTGTTCTGAAAATTCACTTGAAGTTGGTTGCAGTATGTTCTTCTTACAATCCTTTAAAAATCTTTTCACACATTGATTGTTCACTTCTGTATCCTGTTTTGATGGTACATACGAAAGGTCCAGGCTATATCTTCTTAAATAGCCATGCTTGTAAGCCGCCACAGTATATTTATTCAGAAAATCACGATAAATACTATCCTTGTTGAAATGTCCGGTTATTTCCAGGCCATTGAACCATGCAATTGTTTTCAGGTAATATTTACGTTTTTCAAATTCGCAGGTATTTAAAATCGCCAGCTTCTCAAGGGTCAGCTGTTCCTTGTTATCATCAAGCTCCTTATAAAAATCCAAGGCCTTGTCCATAATATCATCCTTATCATATTGTATGTGATGCTTTAAAAAATATATCCACAGTGCCCGGAATAATATACAAAAATTATCTGTTACCAAATTAAACACAGTATGATTGTCTTTATAGAAATTGCTTTGAAACAGCTTTTGCTGAAAATCCTTCCACCCTTCCTCCCATTGATCCTTCTCCTTTAACAGAACATCTTTCAGAAAGGTGACTGCCACGGCCTCTGCATTTGTATACTCAGACTTTCCATTTTGGTGCAGATTCAGAATCAGGCGGCTGATTTTCTCATTATATTCAATATCTGCAATATCTCTTAATTCCTGATTCAGTGCAATTTCAGAAGCTTTTTCGCGCAGTCTATCGTTCTCTCTGTTTTTCTCCTGTTCTTTTTCCTGTTCCTGTTTTTTCTGTGCAAACTCCAGCTTGTAACCAAGGAGAAGCATTAATGCAAGCTTATCCAGATTTTCTCCTGTGTTCTTGCCGCCTTCTTCAAAAAACATTTCTTTTATTTTTCCCGTGGTTATTGCTTCTTTATTTACTTCTGTTTCCAGCTTTTTCTCCTTCGTCAGTCGGTGCCTTGCAATCAGTTCCATGATCGTTATCTGTTCTTCCTTATTGTCCTCAGAATTGTTGTAGACAAAAGTCATTTCCTCCAACAAGCTTTTCTGAAAGGGTAGCTCCTGGTACAGATTGTCAAAGAAATGCTTCATAAAAAAGAATGCAATAACCGTGTTACGATTTTCTTTATTCGAAAACTCCGGCTGCTGCATAATCGTATTAACTTCTGTCACAAATGCCTTTAGCTTTCTCGGAGTGACATTTTCCACTCTATATTTAAGTTGTAGTGGTATGTTGAATTCTCTTCCAAAATAATAGTCAACAATAGGAGCTTCGAATAAGAAACGGAAATCTCCCCAGTTCAGTCCTGCATTCACATGCTTCAGCTCTTCCAACGCTTCTATTACAATGTCTTTTACGGAAATTTCTGTCAGGTTGATAATGTATGGAATATATTTTTCCAGATAATCCCGGTTGAAATCCAGATCTGCCATTTTCCCCAGATCAAATTGGTAGATTACTTTTACGTTGTGGGAGATCATTTTCTGGGTGAGGTCGAACAGGCGGGCAATCTGGTCACGGTTTTCACCGGAAATACGGTCAATGTCTTCGTAGACCAGAAGGATTTTGTGATCCAGCTTATCCAGATCCTGGCAGAAGCCCTGGAATTCGGTTACCTGATCGTTTTCACCTGTACCCAAAATGGAATTGAATTGTTTTCCCCAGGCATTTTCAGACAGCGCACGCTGCAGCTTTCTGGAATATCTTGGGTAGATGCGGTTGGAACGAAGGACTTTTTCCAATTGCAGAAACAGGTAAGAATCTATGGCGGACATGTTGCAGGTCAGAGGCTCTACCTTGATTACTTCGTATTTGTCCTGATTTCGTTCTATGTACTGGTCTGCCAGAAAGGTTTTGCCGCTGCCCCAGGTGCCGTTTATGCCAACTGCGTCTACCTCAGATAAATAGAGAGAAAGCCGCTCTAGGTCGCTTTCACGGGTTGGAAAAAGCTTCATGGAAGCGGAGGTCTCATAGAATCTCTGTTGCTCTTTTTGCGATTTCATCTGAAGAAGCCAGAAGATAATGTATTCAGCAATGCAGGCTTCCAAAAGCAGGAACCGTAACAAGGATTTGTTGTTCCATATGTCTGCCACGGTGCAGCCATTGGCAAGCTTAGATATTAGGAAGCCTATAGTTGCAAAAACTCCGGCTGTATGAAACTCCTGGAGAATTTCCGTATTTCGGTAGTCTCCGGCTGCAAAATATAAAATCAGATTTGCTGCTGCATAGATTCCCAGATACAGATTTGTGCTGATTCCCGGAAAGAGTATGTAAAACAGGAGGAAGCTTAAGGTGGTGACTTCCGTGATTTTTTTCAATTGAAGGAATATGTGATTTTTATTTTGCATTTAGCCGGACTCCTTTTCCTTTGTGAAATTACTCGGCATGTTTTCCGTTTCTTTCAATACTTTTCTTTTCCATTATTTTGTTCATATTTTGGAGGTGTTTCGTTATAAATCATGAGGTAACATGTCCAATCACCTGTTCCCTCAAATAAATCATTTCCGCTTCTATATCTATCATTTTGTTTTTATATAAGTGCTTTATGGCCTTTTCACAGTTCATTTTTCCCGGATATTCTAACTGCCTGTCCTGACACCACATTTCAAATCTATGTTCAAAATCATTTTCCTTTATTCCTACCTTGTAGCAATCCTGCTGATGTAGGAAATATAGTATGTACGCTTCTTCTTTTTCAACTTCCTGTTTCGTAGATTTCTGAATAAAAAAGGCTGCAGAGATTAAAAGCTGCAGATAATTCCAAAAAGTATCTGGAATGCTGACCGCAGCAAATAGTTCCAGGCCTGCTGCAACGGCGTTTTTCAGGTTTAAGCGAACATTTCCTAATTTGTAGGAAGCAGATTCATTTCCAAGAAATATCATTCCGCTTCTTGCATCATCCGGGATTACAAGTACATGCTGATCCATAATCTGGCTTGCAGTTTCTTCACTCAGATTAAGTGAAGCTGCTTTTTCCATAAGATTGTGTTTCAGAAGATTATCATATTTTAGTGCTTCCTGCAGTGTCATACTCGTTCTCTCCTCTCATTTTTCTTCTTTTTTCTACGTGTATTATTTTATCTAATTTTCCCCGTTCCATTTTCAAAAGGACCTGTTCCTTGTATTCTTTGAAGATGTCAAGAAAATCTCTATATAAATCATTGCCTGATACTGCATCAAATTCGTATTCGTCCTTGTTTACAACTGCGAACAGGCGACGCTTTCGTTTGTCAGGAGTAGGATGGCTTGGATCATAAAATCTGGTTTTATACAAGATCCGGTCTGTATAATAGTATAAATCAAAGAAATCCATATACATCATGGGCGCCAGATAAGTATAATCTTCCAAAATGTGTTCCTTATCAGCATCCATAATAATTCTCAGAACAATGTCATAGGCCACCATATCTGCATCATATTCTTTTCTTTCGAGATGTTTTTCCGAATACTTCTTTCCGATATGTGCGAAATATGCATGTGCCATTTCATGGGCCAGACTGAAAACCAGAATCGTCCAATAGCAGCTTTCTGCAAGCTGTAAAATCTGGGTATCGTTGGACAGCAGTTTTAAAAGGGCGTTATTGGCTTCCACGCCCTGCATTTTTCCAAAGATGCAGACATCATTCAGCAAAAACAGTACATATTTAAAGTATTCACCATAAACTTCCAGATTTTCAAATTCTTTGGACCACTTAAATGCTGCTGCCAAAAACGCAATCATTGTGGATTCCAGGAGTTCGTCAATATGGATAAAGATGGGATTAACCAGGTCATCGTACAGATAGCTGTTGATGCTCTGCTGATAATTGTTGCTTAATATAATAGAGTCATCTTTATAATCGTATTCTCTCTTGAAGTATTTTTTAACCAGTTCAAACATTTTTGTGAGGTTGTACTTTTCCATATTTTCCCGGAGCTGTTCTTCTGTAAAAGCTCCGTTGAAATTTTGCAGCATTCTCTGGATGCCTGTTTTATCGTTTTGTACGGATTTGTCGCCGGAGCGGTGTAGAATGTATTCGTATAGCTGTGGGACCATGTATTCTTTTGTTGGAGGAAAGGATTTTTCCATTGGTAATCATCTCCTTTTTTCGGGATATAGATTATTGGACTTTCATAGTTTAGCATATTTTGAGGGATTTAGTGAAAAAATTTGAAATTTCTGCTTAATTTCGCCAGGTTTTTGTATAACAAAAAGACCACCTGTTTTTGCAGCTGGCTGATATAACTATATTGCCACGACTTGCCTTACGCAACTTTTACAATATTCATATTATTCCGTGGATGCAGTTCTCTTAAAATGTCTGCCTGTTTTTTGGCAGCTACGTGGATGTAGATCTGGGTGGTTTTAATAGAGGAATGGCCCAGAATCTGCTGTACGCAGCTTACGTCAACGCCTTCCTCTATAAGGTATGTTGCAAAGGAATGACGAAACATATGGGGAGTGATTTTTCTTTGTATTCCTGCCTTTAGTGTATATTTCTTCAGCATAAGCCGGATTGATTGTTCTGTGTAGCGCTTTCCCCTGTTGTTTATAAAAAAATAGCCGGACTTTTTTATTTCGGGCTCATTTTCTTCATAATATTTTCTTAAAATGTCCAAAACGGCTGTATTGCTGATTTGGATATATCTTTCTTTTCTGCCTTTTCCCATAATTCGTATCAGACCGGAATTTAAATTTATATTCTCTACCCGGATGTTAGAGATTTCATATACTCTGGCACCTGTAGCGAAAAACACTTCGATAACTGCGGCATCACGTAAGCTGTGCTTGTATTGAATTCCTGAAAGGCTGCTCAGGCTGGCATATATGTAATTGAGCAGCTGCTCGATTTCTTCCCGGGGTATGATACGTGGAAGAATGATGGTTTCTTTAAATTTCACTTTTATTTTCCGAAAAGGATTCTGCTCTACCAATTCCTCTTCTTCTAAGTAACTGTAAAAGGCTTTTATGGAGGCAATTTTTCTTTTTATTGTTTTCTGTTTGTATTTTTTGTGTAGTTCTGTGATGTACTGCTCGATAGTTTCTTTTTCTGGCTCAGTGCTTTGTACATAAGAAAAGAACTGGGTCAAATCGATTCGGTATGCTTTTACTGTTTTCGCGTCCAGTTCTTTTCTGTAGGTGCAGTATTCTAAGTATGGTTTTACTTTTTCTTGTAAGTTCATGGTGGTACCCCTTTTTCTCTTTTTGGTATCACAGTACTGGAAAAGGTGGGGTTTGTCAAAAAAGCCTTGCGAAAGTTACTTATATTCTTAGAAAGACGTACCTTGTATATTCGATAATTCTTAATTATCCATTAAATTTTATTATATATCGAACTTTAGAAAAAATA
>OLPE01000662.1_pt1 | contig 28994 bp, 21 predicted proteins | sample 1671901 | NCBI WGS metagenome assembly OLPE01 (sample SAMEA3136624, study PRJEB25190) | human gut metagenome | biome: human gut; feature: human-associated habitat; material: faeces | place: Austria | collected 2013 | reverse complement strand
CCTGCCCATAGTACGAGAGGACCTGGGTGGACGAACCTCTGGTATGCCGGTTGTCGCGCCAGCGGCACGGCCGGTTGGCTACGTTCGGGAGGGATAACCGCTGAAAGCATCTAAGCGGGAAGCCTGCTCCAAGATTAGGATTCCGTACGGTCTTGAACCGTTGTAGCCCGCATGTTGAACACGTGTTTGATAGGCCGGAGGTGGAAGCCCCGTGAGGGGTGGAGCCGACCGGTACTAACGGGCGACGGCGACACAACATTCCAATCACATGGTGGTTGGTTCCGCGTCTTTCCTGTGCTTCGGTCCCAGGCGACAATGAGCGCTTGGTGGTCACGAATACGATTTAAACGGTAGGCTTTGCCTCGCGTCCGCTAGCCGGTTCCCAGACCGCCACCGGTGACATGCCGGTTTGGATTCCTTTGGTTTCCTTGCCGTGGCCGTTAGATTTGCGGTGGTCATAGCCCTGGTGAGACGCCCGGTCCCATTCCGAACCCGGTAGCTAAGGCCAGGCGCGGCGATGGTACTGCACTCGAGAGGGTGTGGGAGAGTAGCACGCCGCCGCTTCAAACGTATCGGGCCTCCCGGTCGAGCCTTTGGCTCCCGGGAGGTCCCTTTTTTCATGCTCTCTTTCCGGGCTTCCCGGCGGGCGTCGCTCCAGGAACCCTTTTTTCGTATCTTTTCCCATGCTTACCGAATCCCGTTGCCTATTGGATTCCATCGGCGGCAATATAGCATCTACAGTGTGCGAAATAAGAAGTATCTGTAGTAAAGGCAGCCGATCGCTCATACCTGTTGCACAACCTTGACACGTATGCCCAACTCTGCAAACCAGCAGTGCGACACGCCGATTTGGCTTTTTGCTGCTCCTGTTGTATTCTAGTCAAGTTGCGCTTAACGGATAGACACCGGAAAGCGTTGCATAATTGGAGAATTCGCCTAGTGGTCTATGGCGCACGCTTGGAAAGCGTGTTGGTGTAACAGCCTCACGAGTTCGAATCTCGTATTCTCCGCCCGGATTGGAACCCCGGAAACCGTTGAAAACATTCGGTTTCCGGGGTTTTGCTTTGGTTCCTTCCGATTGTCGGTTCCCTCCAGGTTCCCTCCGTTTCGACGCCTTTGGCCCCGACCTGCCGCGCGTGTCACATATCGGAACCGACGATTCCGAAAACGCCTTCGAGCCTTCGCCTGCCGTGCGTTCGTCATCGAAGTCCGACCGCGCCCCATGCGTCCCGTCAGTGGGCCGATTCGAATCCCTTCATGTTCTCCGCGCATTTTTTTCGTTTTGGTTCGCAACAATCCCGGACGCCCGCCGCGCAGCGCGATGCGCCCCATGCGGTCGGCCCAGCGCGAAGGTCCCCCCTGACCCCCTCCGATGAACGCCACACGAACGCATACGGGTGCCATGAAAGTCCATTCGAACCGTCAATCGACTCCTTGATACATAGACAGGAAGCCAAGGAACGTTCGTCGGTCGGATGGATCCGAGGAGAAACCGGCAGACCCTACCGCCGGCATCCCTCCTCCGGGTATTCGCCAGCGAACGGCACCGGCTCCACCATGACCGGCCAAGGAGAAGACATGCGCCCAGAACCCATCCACCGCAAAGGCAGGAAAACACTCGCCAAGGTATACGATTCCCTATCCGACCCGGAAGAAGCCACGGACAGGTCGCGCATCATCGGGCTGCCCACCAAGAAGGAGGCGCGCGACATCCGGGACGAATTGACGGCGGCGGCGTGGGCCGGCGGCAAATCGGTGTCGCGCATACAGACGGCCAAGGAATACATAAGCATCGCCGAATCATTCTTCCGCAAGCTGCGGGCCATCAAAAACGCGGAGCAGCGAACCCCGCAGACGGGTATTCCGACCCTGCGGGAACTGCTGAAGGACACCCGCGTAACCAACCTCGACGAGTGTGAAAGAATGATCGAGACCGCAAGAGCGGACACGGCGATCCTGCTTGTCGGCGGGAAAGACCTCCGAGGCGAAGGAGCCCGGATACTGCTGACCCTGAACGAGACGCGACTCAGCAGGGGAAAGGCGACAATCCTCCTGGCCCACGGAACGGAAAAAGACTACAAAGCCGTCCTGCCCGCATACAAGCCCAAGTTCTACCGGCGATAAGCAATAGGCGATAGGCAAAGGCGCGAAGTGGCATTCCGGCGGCCCACCCTTCACCCCCGGTCGCGCACACGCCCGGCCGGCCGCCGTCCCCCTTCCGCCCCGCCCTTGAAGCGTTTGTGTCGCCATCACGCACCCACGGGCCGGATCCGGCCCGATAAGCCCGTACCGCACCTCCACCCCGGCCACCCACGGGTATTCGCCCACCGCCGGCATAGGCCGTGGAAGCAACGATGCCGCCCGTGGCAAGAGTGGCAATGGCCGCGAGAAGGGCAATACCCCTCCTCAGCCACTTCGGCCCCTCCTCGGGCGGAGTCTTAGAATTATGCTTCTTCAACTGCATAACACTCCTTAATCTTGACTACATAGACAAGGCCGCACGAGCGGCCTGCCTACCCTCAAACAGGCAATCAGGAAACGGGTATTACACAAGGAGAATGAAGTGCTGAGGGCAACCGTACCATTGACAGGGCTGCAATGCATATGAAAAAGCCTCACCTTCGGTGGGAAGGTGAGACTTATCAGAGGGAAGCGTTTATCAGTGCACAATCGGAGCGTAAGGATCCCCCGGAGCGTTAGGGTCGCCATGCCCGCCTGAAGCGGCACCGATCAGATCGGCAAGGCTGGAACCACTGGAGGAACTGCCGTTGCCGTTGTTGGAGGGTGTGTAGGACTGCTGCGGGGCGGTGTAGGACTGCTGCGGAGCGGAATACCCACGGTTGGAGGAATCCCCGCTGCCGGAGCCGCCGTAACGGTTGTAGGACTGGGAGTAGGAGCTTTGCGGCTGCGCGGCTGCCGCGGCTGCCTGCGCTTGGGCGGCTGCCTGCGCCTGCGCTTGGGCTGCGGCCTCGGCGTCGGCCTTCTCCTTCGCGGCCTTCGAATCGGTCACCCGCTTGACGGCCGCGTCGAGCTTCGCCTTGGCGTCGGTGTACGCCTTCGGGTCGGTCACGCCCTTCTTGGAAAGGGCGCTGTTCGCCTCGGCGATGGCCTTCGTGAGGCTGTCGCGGGTGGCGTTGTCCGACACCTTCCCATCCGTGTCCTTGAGGGTCTTGCCCGCGCTGTCGATACCCTGCTTGAGCTGCGCCTTGGCGGTGTCCAGCTCCTTCGCCAGCTTGCTGTCCCTGACGGCCTTGAGCGCGGCATTGAGCGCCTTCACCTGGGCATCGGCCTCGTCCGCGTCCGTGGCATTGGCCTTCCTCGCGGAAGCGAGCTGCCACGCCAGCCACTCGCCCGGCTGGTCTTCGGGGATGCCCTTGAGCGCCTTCGCCTTCCTGATGGCGCCGTCGAGCTTGTCCAGCAGCTTCGGCTCCTTGAGCTGATCCGCCTTGTATGTGGTGGCGGTGGCCTCCTCAACGGCCTTCGAGAGCGCCTTGTCGGCCTTCTCGGCTTGGGCTACCGCCTCACGGTAGGCGTTGCCCTCGTGGTGCGTCCAGTAGGCGTAGCCGCCGCCAATACCCGCCAGCGCCACGACCACCGCCGCGACGATGATGGCGGTGAGCTTGGCGGGCTTAATACCCTTGGGCTTGCTCTCCTCTGGGGTGGCGTCATCCATGGTTTCCACTTCCTCTGATGGCTTCGTCATTGCTCTTCCCTATGTCCTTATGCGCTGGCACGTCGATTCGCCCATCGACATGGATGTAACGGCGCGGAGGCCGTCAGGCCGAAGCTCCTTATCCTGCGGGGGCATGGGAGACGGTCGCGCTTCCTTATCATGCGAATTCAATACTACATTGTAGCGAAAGCCACAACTTTGTGGCCTAGTGAGATGCGAACGCCACATATTTTTGGCGCGTGGCCGTTAAAGACGATTCGAAGGAATGGGCGAGGTACGCCAAGGAGCTGGGCGTCAACCTCCAGCGCCTCCGCGTTGAGCGTGGCCTCACCCAAGAGCGCGTGGCCTATGACGCAGGCCTGTCGAGATACCAGTACCAGCGAATGGAATGGGGCAAGATAGGCAAGGACACCCCCGCCAATCCCACGCTGAAGACCATCATGGCCGTGGCGCAAGTGCTCGGCGTCACCCTCGACGAACTCCTGCCGCCGTCATGGCCCGACCTGCACGCCAGGTAGGCTCTCCGCCGTCGCGGCCCTTGGCCCCGTTGGGTAGGCGGTGGCAGGAATCTTGGGTAGCCCGCCTGCCCCGTTTTTCCGCCCTACGTCCTTTTGGAGCCCGATATGCGTTCTGCCGACTGGGTTTTTCCTTTGGGGTCGGATACGACGTCCCGTTTCTCTGGGTGGCTCGGCGCGGGGCGCCTCCGCCCCTGCCGCCGCCTCGACCGCTTTCGCGAATCCGCCATCCCCTTGTTCAATATAAGGGAATTTCAACCCGCCTCTTCACTACACCCACTTTCATTTCAACCGGTCTTCCTATATTTATAAGAACCTGTAATTCCAGTGATTCAGGAAAACGAAGTTTTCTTCAACTGCCCTCTTGGCCACAAGAAGAGGAGGCACAGTGCGGATTGCTCGGTTCCCGCACTGTGCCGCAATACTTACTCGCAGCGGATTTCGACACCGCCAGCGTCGACCTTTATCCGCAGAGTGATCTCGACAGGGCCGTTATCGGCATTCAAATCGAGCCGAATGCACTGGTCTCCTTCCTCGGCGCCGATATCATCGGACCCGTTTCCCGCAGTCGATCGGGGGACGGTCTCGGCCTCAGGGGCCGATTCGTTATCCTGCGCCCCCCTGTCTGGGGTCGCATCATTGCCCGCTTCGGCGAAACGGTCCCGACGTTCCTTCTTGAGCCCGGTCATGGTCAGCTCGCACCAGTTACGTGAGTCGCCCCACAATCGTGCGCCGAGGCCGTAATTCCATTTGTGTCTTCTGGTGACTTTCGGCCGGATTCGCTCGCATATACAACGTTCGCTCCACACCACCGCGCCACGTTCCCATGCTTTCCCTTGATGGGCAACGGTTCGCGGCTCCGGCTTGGCGGATCCATCGGCGTTCCCGCCATATGAGGAGTTGGCCAGCATCAGTCTCAGACAAGCCTGTCGCCTCAGCCGTCCTCCCTTACGCTGCCGTTCTTTTTCGGAAGGACGGAACACCTCGAAGGGTTCGACAAACCGCATATCGGCGATTGCGCCATGAACCGGGCAGCATTCCGAGGGATTGACCTCGTCGAAGAGCGGAAGTCCGTCAACCGCGCGCTGCACCCACATCCGGTATAGTCCGACCGTTTTCCGTTCGCTTTCGGTCAGACCGTCGATGTCCGCGACATCCTGCACCAAGCCATCGCGGATGCTTTTGGTCATGTAGCGCAGCAGCCGTTCGCCATCACCAAGCGGGGCGACCTTGTTGGTCGGCAGGTCGACGATCTGCCTGTTCATATCGTCGCCGACCTGTTGGATATCGATGACCGGGCCCCATTGCACAAGCGAGCCCTTCAGACGAGTGCCGCCGATGAGCTTGGCAAGATTGTCGGTGTTGACGTAGGTCTTTTCGCCGGGGAATCGCAGCAGCAGATGCACGTGCGCAGCCATCCGGGATTGCAATTCGATTGTATAGAAGTACGCCAAGCGCGGGTATTTCTTCCTCAGCTTGGTCATGGTCGCGTTCAGCAGACCCCCCAATTGCACGTTGAACGTCGCCATCGCGGCGAAGTTCACATCACGGTCGAAGTTCTGGGGTACACCGCTCAGGGGATACCCTTCCCCATGTTCCCTGCCGCATAACGGGCAACCCTTCCCCGCTCTATGCACGGGTACACCGGGTCGACTGAATGATGGTGCCGTCAGGGTTACGAACACAAACGTGCCGGATTTTTCCAGACCCGCCTTGCCTATACTCAGAACGTCAAGCTGTCTGCGCAATCGGCAGCCGCTGCAATGACCGCAGCGCACCTTCATGCCATTGGAACGGCGGTGGGGATGCAGGCACTGGGTCGGGTATTCCGCGTCCGCGGATGCCGCCGCTTTCGTCGTATCAGGCTCAGGATTGCCGAATAGCGGCACATCGACGTACGTGCCCTTCTTCGGCTCGGCGGCCTTGGTTTGATGTTTCGGGAAAACTGTCACCATCGCCGATCACCGCCCCTCGTTCACGACGGGGGCAACACCAGCGTCAGCTCCAGCAGGAAGTCCTCTTGCAGAATTTCGTGCGAAATCAGCAGTGTGATTCCGATGAGGCCAATCCGTCGCCCGCACCGCCCCAGACCCGCGAAGATTGCCTAGAGCACTATCAGTCATCGTCATTCCCGAAGTAGTGGCGTCCGCCGCCGCATACGCGCCCGTTCGCGGCTCATCGGAATCCGGGTGCTCGAATTTCCGCGAGATTCCCTGTCCCGCCCGCATCAACTGGTCGCGTCTCGGCCATCGGCTTTCGATTTCCTCGCGCCGGACCAGCAAGGTGCGCCTGATACGTATGGAGCTCAGGCCACCCAGCTCGAAACCGCCGAGAGCGGTTTTCTTGCTGAGTGTTCTCGCACCGATCCGGTATTCGCGTCCGGCATCGGCCGCCTTCAGCCAAGTGGGCTGTCCGGACACGGCTAGCCGCAACTCCTCCGCATCGTCCACGAGATCGGGGGCGAACGCGCGGAAGAACATCCGCACGTCCACGAAGCCGCGCCCCGCCGGATGCCGGAGCCGCGCCCGGTATTCAGCGCATTCCTTGCGCCAGTCCGCACCGGCCTCCCGCGCGTTGCACCGCACAAGATGCAGAAGCAAATCCTCGTCCTTCATGATGCGTCGGATCCCGTCGGCCGTCAGCCCGAGATAGGCGGCAAGCCGGGTATATGACGTTAACCATGACTCTTGCATGGCAATTCCTCTTTCCTGACCGCTGCACGTCCGCACCGGTTGCGGAACGTCGCGTGTTCAGGGGGTAAGTGCGCAGTTTTGAAAAGCCGAATACAGATGAAAATCGACGATTTTCGTCCTTTTGGCCTCTAGATCCCCCTTTTGAGGCCCTTTTCGATGTCGGTTTGCCTTGCCGTGCAATGTCGTGAATGACCGAGCTATAGATTTTTCCTATAACGGAAAGCAGTTCGACCATACGCATTTATATCCGGAAGCCGTAATTTTCCCCTCAAACACGAAAAGCCCCGTACAGCCCATCACGCCATACGGGGTAAATCGTCCTTTTCCCGCTACTTGTCCTGTGCGCCGTAGCTTTCCGTGAGGAATCGGATCAGCTCGCTGTTCCTCCTGTTGGATTCCTCGAGCTGCCTGCGCAGCGATTCGAGCTCGCCCGCGTCGCCCGCGTCCCCGCCGCCATCGCCGCGGGCGGCGTCCATCTCCTCGGTCAGCCGCCTCAACCGGTCTTGGGAGCTGTGCATGTAGTGGGCGGCCATCGAGGAGGTGGACCAGCCGCCGCGCGCTTGCAGGTCGGCGATGGTGGCATCGGTGTTCTGCGCGAAGTAGGTGTTGCCGCTGTGCCTCAGGCCATGCAGCACCACGTCCTCGCAGCCGGCCTTCCTGCGCGCCTTGATGAACGCCTTCTCGACCTCCGAATGATGGACGAAGTTGCCGGTGGCGGTGTGGAACAGCTTGCCGTCATCGCCGGGATCGGCGTATTCGTCGATGTGCTTCCTGATCTCGGCCACGAGGCCGTCCGGAATGGGTATCGAGCGTATGCCGGCCTCGGTTTTGGGATCGCCGTCGACGAAACCGTATTCCTTGGAATAGGTCACGGCGTGCGTGACGCGGACCACCTTGCCGTCAAGGTCTATGTCCCTGCGCCGCAGGGCGAGGATCTCGCCTATACGCAGCGACAGCCAGAATCCCAGAAGCACCACCAGCCGGTATTTGCCCGGCATGTTGTCGGCGATCTCCCGCACCTTCTCCGGACCTATGACCGCGCGTTCCCTGCCCTTGTGGGCGGAGCCGCCCTTGATCTGGCAGGGATTGAAGTCCAGTATCGCGTTGGGCGCGGTGCAGGCGGACTGCATGATCTGCCTGAGCAGCCCGTAGGCGTTGCCACGGGTGCTCAGACGCGGCCTCTCCTTGGTCGACGGCCTGCCGTCCACCTTGCGCGGCCTGCCCATCTCCTCGTACCAGCGCTCGACGTCCTCCACGGTGATGTCACGCATGGCCTTGTCCCCGAACGCGGGATACAGCACGCTGTCCAACCGCTGCCGGTACGTGCGCACCGTGGAGGGACGGATCTCCCCACGGGCGATCTTGCCGCCGAACCAGCGTTCGGCATAGTCGCGGAAGGACTCCGAACGCCGCTCCTCGGCCTTCCTCGCGGAAGCCGAATCCTCATACTCATCGCGGGGGTCGACCCAGATGCCGCCGTCGATGCGGTTCCTCTGCTGGGCGAGCCACCCCTCGGCGGCCTGCCTGCTGCTGAACGCGAAGGGCGCACGAATGCGCTCACGCCTTCCGTCATCGCCCTTCCTGTCGGGTCTGGGATCGGGGTATTCGGCGTAATAGGAGGTGCCGCCACGCACCTTCTTCACCCTGATCTTGCCCCAGCTCCTGCGCGATCCACTCGTTCCACTCATCGCCCGCCACCTTTCATGAAATTCCGGACGGCCGTCCGTTCTCCGACTCCCGCCGTTGTCGACAACAGCATATCGCGGTTCCCTCCTAGTACCCTCCGTTGGGTACGTTCCGGCAGGAAAACTACGCAGCATCCGCTTTTGCACAATGCCCGGAACCGTTGGAATCACACTGTTTTCCCCGGCGTGTCGCCGTTTCTCCCGATTTATCGAGAATCCGGTACTATGTAATTCGAATCTCGTATTCTCCGCCTGGATTGGAACCCCGGAAACCGTTGGAATCATTCGGTTTCTGGGGTTCCTTCTTTTCCACTCCGTTTTCCGGTTCCTTCCAGATTTCCTCCGAATGCTTCTTTCGTTGGCCTCGGTTTTTGAATCGTCCCGTATCGCAAGTCTCGCGTGTACGGGCCGGCATCCAGGAAAGTCCCTGATTGCCATGCTGCGGCTTATTGGTGCCAGTCTGTGGTCTCAATAATGGGATTGTTTGCCCTCATATGTCGATATTTGATTGCGATTCGGTGGGGGAGTTGCGTACATCGTCGTTTTACGCGCACTTTTGCGCTGCGCTACGTTACGCTCGAAATCGTGACGTTGAGAGAAAGAAGCACGACGATGGTTGACAAGACGGCTGCCGGCAGCCAGCAGACTGACCAACGCGATGCTGATACTCGTGACTCTCTGGCGGCGCTTGCCCGACGCCGTTCGAATTCATCGCCAATCGTATTGCAGAGTGATGTGCAGGCCGCTCCGCAGGAAAAGCAGGAAAAACAAGAAAAGCAGAGCGAAGCTGGGTCTGCCTTGCAAACGGGCGAGGATGCGAATGATGACGCGAATCGTGCGGAAGAATCGCAAACCGTGAAAGAAAAAGACGCTGCGGATGGTCCTGATAATACGCAGCAGCCGCAGATGGCATCCATAAGCGCCATCACAACGCAGGTTTTGCCGCCAAGCTTTATTCCGACCGCAACCGGTCGTATTCGTCCTGTAACGGGCGCTTTTCCCGCAGTTCAGTCCGCTTCGCAGACGGAACAGGCGCAGCGCAGGCGATCCATCCGCTCGTTGGCCGCGTGGTCGTTGCGTAGAACCAACATCGGCAATGCTGAAAAGGCCGGCGATGCGGGGAGCGCGGGTAGTACCGGACGGACGGCGGGGAATGGCGATACGCCGTCGCCGCGAATCGCCAGCAGTGCTCCCCATTATGCGAATTGACCAGTGGACTGATCGGAACGGCCAACGTAACAAATCAGTGGAAATACTGGACATACGCACGGTACGCGCGCTTCGCGCTGCATTGTGCGTCGCTGTACTACGTCATTCCAATTGAATCGCAACAATGCGTATAGCAGATAAAAGCACATACGAAAAACGCGCATGAAAAAACGGTCCCGATATATTCGAGACCGTTTTTCATGAGTCGATGAAGCAAACGCTGTCCGGCAGCGAGCCGGCTCAGTCTTCGCTGGTTTCGCGCTTATACTGCACGAACGTCTTCATGGCGTAGGCAAGGCCGGCAAGCAGCAGAATGGCTGCGCAGGCAAGGGAAATGCCGATGCCGGTTTGTGCAAGCTGTCCATATTCCGACTTGGTCAGCGCGCCGGTGGACGCGGCGGTTTGATCGCCGGAAGCTGCGACGGATCCAGTTGCAGCACCATTCGCGCCAGTGCCGGCAGCCGTGCGCACAGTGCCAGTGGTGCCGTTGACTCCAGTAACGGTCGTACCGGCATTCGTTCCAGCCGTGATGCCATGCGTGCCGGTAGCAACGGATGAGCCGCCCTGCTGACCCGTCTTGGAGTTCGCGTCCTTCAACGCCGCGATGAACGACTGATGCCACTGGTGGCTGCTTGCCGCAAACGCGTCATGCCTCGTCTTGAGTTCGTCGTGGGTCTCCTTCATATTGGCATGCATCTGGTTGAGGTGGGCCTGCGTGTCCTGCATATCCTGATGCAGAGCGTCGTGACGCTCCTGACCGCGCTTGACCGCGCCGTCAATCGCATTCTTTATATCCTCGCGGTCCTCCTGGTAGTTCTTCCAGGCCTGCTCGCCGTACTGGCGAAGCGCGTCGGCGTCCTCGTGCGCGTTCTGATGCAGCTGCTCGGCGTGCTGCTTGGCGGTTTCCATATCCGACTTGATCTGCTGATTCGTCTTGTTCAAGTGCTGCACGGCCTCGCACGCCTGATCGGTGCACACGGCCATATCCTGGTCGATCTGCCCGCTGATGGCGGTGCTGCCGGCCAATCCGTCCGTAGACGGTGCGACTTCACTGGCCGAAGCCGCGGAAGGCAGGACGGCCATGCCGATGGTTAATATTCCCGCCGCTGCAGCTGCTGCAATACGATTCCTCATGGTGATTCCTCTCCTGCGCACGTTTGCATTCGATCTGTGATTGTGCGCTCGCGTTCGTTCCGTATGCCATAGTAGGAGGGGAATGTGCCTAAATAAACCGGTGGAAAAATGACATTTGTCTAGTTTCTGTGATGCTGCAACAGTCTTCATAGTTTAAGCGGGAAACCAGAAGCCGGAACAGCCTGCTCAAAACATGACCAAGCAGGCCCAGCAACGGCTCAGACCGCCCGTACTTATCCCGCCCGTATTGGTTTATCTAGCGGCGGCCCCCAACAAAGATCACTCAACAATAGTGATGAATGGGCTAGCCGGCAGATTAAAGTCGTTGTACAGCATGCTCGCGCACTTCGGATTGCCACTGAACAGGTAACGTACCTGGCTCATGGCGTTGAGATCGTTCAGTATTGAACCATCGGCTGCGGTGAGCAACACCTGATTGCCCCTGATAGTGGCATTGGCCGCCTGCCATTGACCGGAATAATTGGCGACCTCAAACCCCTGCAATGCCGTAGTGGTGGGAGCGGCGATATTGCTGATACCGCTTAACGGGGTCGCTTTCGGAGCGCTCTTATAGTTTGGTGCGATTGCGCTCGCGGTTTTCGAATAGTTAGGTTGCATGGCTTTCAGCCTGCTTGCGGTGCCGTTCCGGAAAGACAAGGCGATTGCGCCGTTCGCAGTGTGCCGGGCATGTTCGATAAGCGGTCCGTTGGGTACGGTGGTGCCGTCTTCCATGGCGAGATATTGCGCGGCCATGCGCGCCCCGAGAATATCTTTGCCGAGCGGATGGATCAGCGCGGATGTGCCTTTATCGGTGTCAAGGGAAACCGTCATCGCCACGTTCGACGAATCGTGCAGGTTGGTGTTGCCGAGCGTAGTCCGTTGCGCTTCTCGCACGTTTTGCGTGTACTGGTAGTTTGGCCAGCGCGCGAGCTGTACGTACAGGAACGGCAGGTCCTTGCGTCCGAACACGTTACGGTACTGGTTGATGAGCGTGGTCATTTGCGATTCGTATTGCAAAGCAGTTCCGTAATTATTGGCATCGCTGCACCCTTGGTACCACAGCACGCCCGCCACATGGAATCCCTTCAACGGCGCGATATGGTTCGCATAAATATCGCCGCCTTGTACATGCCGGCGAATAGGCGTGCCACCCCACGCGGTCTGGATGATGCCAATTGGCACATTGGGGTGCTTGGCGCGTAACTGCATGGCGAATTGCTGAGCCAGATAGCTGAGGTGCAGTGAATTCGTGGAATCTGCAGTCAGCCATGCATCGGCGCTCTGATTAACAGCGGACAGTGGAAAATCAGTGTCTTCAACATCATGATTTGCGATGACAAATTTCACGTTGTCATCTACGAGCGGTTTCGGCAAATCGCCTGTCGTGATTAGTCCATTGCCAAAATTGTAAGTAGCGTTTTCGTAATACTGCACATAGTTGAGTTCCATATTCGACTGGCCAGCGGCTACGAAGACGTCTCCCACATACACTTTGGCCAGTTTCAGCACGGTTTTGCCGGCGTACTGCACTTGCAGCGAATACGGATTGAGACTTGCCTTTTGCGCGCTCAGCGTGCAGGTGAAACTGCCGTTTTTCGCTACCTTTGCCTTGACGCTCTCGGAGGTTTTGCCTTGCGTAAGTGTCGCTGACAGTTTCGAAACGTCGATGGGGTTGCTTTCCGTGGAGCTGACGTTGCCTTTGACTACGATTGGCTGATCGCGCTGGAACACCATATTGTCCATGTAGTATGAGGGCAGCTGCACATCAACAGTGGCCGCAGTATGGGCGGTGGCGGTGGATTGCGATCCGGTTTTACCGGTTGCCGTTCCGTTGCCCCATTTGGGGCCGCACCCGACGATGATGGCAACGACTATTCCTACGGTTACGATAACGGCAAGCGCCGTTCTTGCCAATCGTTTCGTATTCAATTCTGATTTGCCTCGTTCTTTGTCAACGCCCGCTCGAAGGTTCTGGCCTGTTTGTCATATGCGGCTCGTTCGGTGTTGGCCTTGCTGGTGGTCCCGGACGGGTCGGCTTTGCAGTCAAGCGCCTTCGGCGATTTGACTTCTTCCTGATACAAGGTGCTGAGCTTTTCCAGATCATATGAGGAATCCATGCTGGAAAATGCGTCGACAATCTTTCCCTTGAGCTGGAAATCCTTGGAATATGAAGCGTTCATGGCGGCAACCGCGTCTCTGCAGTCGTTAATGGCATTCAGTTCGCGCATTTTCTGCGATGTTCTCACGCCCATGACGCCGAAGACCACAATGCATACCGCAACGACGATAACGGCTACGATGATGGAACGGCGAATCAAGTTCTTGACATGGTTATGTACCCAAGTGTCGCCATCTTGCACGCCTTGCGATATGGCGATTTGGAACGGATCTTCGGGAGCCGTTCGGTAGGAAGTCCCCGGTGCTTTTGTTCTAAGCTTTTCGTCACGATTGGTGGCATTGACGGAATTGTTGGATTTGCTGGTCCCGACGGTCGCGGTACTGCTGAACGTTCGGGGCTTACGGACGCTATTTGTTTGACCGTCAGCTTTGTCCGGCTGCTTTTCGTGCCGTGCCATGCTTCCCTCCAGGAGTCCGCGATACCGTTTTGATGTTGTCTATTGGAGGTGGTCCGACAAGGTCCTCTGTTCCCAAATGACAATACATAAGGTATGTTACCCGTTCCACTTCCGAATGCCAGCACTTCATGTTGTGGCATATTCGGTAAATGTGAAGTTTGGCCCGGAATCCAGCTGCTTTATTTTAAGTGGGGACATCTCAGAATACACTTAAGTTTTGCGTGTGCAATTGCGTCAACGAGTGAAAATGCGTTTTGTGAGAGAGGCTGACGATGATATCGCCGAAAAGCTTGATGAAGATTGCGACCACCGCTTCCGTGGTTGCAATGACGGTTTCCGTTGCCGTGGTGCCGGCTTACGCCATGCAGGATATTGCGATTGAGGATACGCCAAGTTCTTTTGCCGCAACTGTGGATGATGCGCAGAATTCGTCAAACAGCATGCCGGACAATCCGTACGCGACGCTGCCGGAAACGGTAAGCGAAAACATTTCGGACGATTCCACTGTGGTTTCGGAGAACCTTGCGGTTACGCCGGAAGGTGATGTACAGAACATTGAGACCGGCGAAACCGTGACGGACGCTCAGCTGGTCGGTACGCAATCGCAGCAACCTGATCCACTGGCCAAAACGGATGGTGAATCATTCATTCCGGTGAGTGCCTTGGATGTGAAAGATGCCGTGGAACAATCTGTGAAACAATCCGTGGAGCAATCGTCCTCAAAAAACGGAGCCACCGTGAAGCTTGCCAAATTCGATGGCAACGATTACGGCGCGCATTGGGGAACCTACAACAATACGAAAGCCTTCTTCGACTATAGAAACAACCTGTTCGTCCAGCAGGCCAAAGGCGTGATCGACGTCTCTTCATGGCAGGGGGATATCGACTGGGCCAAGGCCAAAGCCGACGGCGTGGAAGGCGCGATCATCCGTCTTGGCTTTGGATGGGGCAATGACGCCGATGCCAAAGCGCAACGCAACATTAACGAATGCAAGCGGTTGGGCATTCCGTTCGGCATCTACTGGTACTCGTATGCGGAGGATGCGAGCGGTTCCAGGCAGGAGGGCAACGATGTGGTGTCCAAGCTCCGCCAGTTTGGCGTGAGCCCGAACGACTTGAAATACCCCGTGTACTACGACCTTGAGAGTTGGACGTGGACCGGGCACACGCCGCCGACCAATCCGAACGTGTATAACGGCATAGTCAATGCTTGGTATGGCGCGTTGCAGTCAGGCGGTTACCAGAATCTCGGCGTGTACTCCTACACGAGCTACTTGCAGGGGCCGTTGAACAATGCGAACATCTATGCGAAGACACGCTGGGTGGCGCAATATGGTCCGCAGATGGAATTCACGGCGTTTGGCACTAACGATCGTGGCTGGCAATACACCAGCTCCGGCCAGATCAACGGCATCAGCGGCAGTGTGGATATGAATGCTTTTGGGAATAAGACTTACGCGCAAAATTCGGCTTCTATTGATGTGCGCAAGATGAGTGCTGTGAGCATTCCTAATGGGGATTATTACATCAATGTACGTTCCAAAGTGGCTTCTAGTGTTGACATTCCGGGAGCTAGTGGAACGGATTCCACGGCTATTCAGTTGTACTCCGGCAATGGCTCCAAAGCTCAGCAGTTTACTTTCACTAAACAGTCTGATGGCAGCTATGTGATTATTAATGTGAATTCTGGTAAGGCCTTGGATGTTCGCAATGGCGCTGCTGGTAATAATGCGGTGGTGCAGCAGTATTCAGCGAATGGTACAAACGCCCAGCGTTGGTTCATCCGTGATTCGGGTGCCGGCTATTATTTGCAATCCGCATTAGGTAACTGGGTATTGGACTTGAGCGGAGGCAATACCGCTAATGGTGCGGCGATCCGTCTCTATACACCCAATGGCACTGCTTCTCAGTTGTTTGTTGTTTCCTGCAGCGGAGTTACTGTACCAGTGGATACGGCAGTGATAATCAAATCTGCTGGTAACGCCAATCTTGTATTTGATGTGCCAAGTGCCTCTATGGCAAATGGGACCAGGATTCAGCTGTATGCGGCTAATGGGACGAATGCGCAAAGGTTCCGTTTCCGGAAAATCGGAAATGGGACATATGGGATTGCCAATGTAAATTCCGGTAAAGTGTTGGATGTATATGGTGGTTCGACGTCTAATGGCGCAGTGCTGCAGCAATACGGTAGTAATAACACTGTTGCTCAACAGTGGACTGTTCGCGACTATGGCAGCGGGAAGATCTCATTGATTTCGGTAAATGCGAATAAGGCCATTGATGTGCCGGGGGCGAATTATGCGTCGTCTGTTGCATTGCAGCTGTATGCGCCAAATGGTACAGCTGCCCAGCAGTGGGTGATCGCAAAGCCTAAGACTATGCGTGAACGGTTGAATGAGCAAGCAGCGATGCGCAGACAGGATTTGCCTGATGGTACATATACTTTTGCTTCGAAACTGAAGACGAGCATGAAGATGGATGTATATGGTGCATCCCGTTCGGACTGCGCTAACGTGCAGCTTTGGGCTGGCAATGGCACGAATGCTCAGAAATGGAGAGTAATGCACGATGCTAATGGCTATGTCATATTGACTAGCGTGAACTCCGGCAAGGTGCTGGATGTTTATGGTGGCAGTGACGCGAACGGTGCCAACGTACAGCAATACACGTCAAACGGCACGTATGCGCAGAAGTGGATCGCCGTAAAGAACGCGGATGGCTCCTATACCTTCCAATCGGCGCTGGGGAACAAGGTGCTGGATGTTTCAGGCGGTTCTTCCGCCAATGGCGCTAATGTGCGGCTGTACCAAACAAACGGCTCGAATGCCCAACGATGGGTGGACTGAGAGAAGAAGTGACAATCAATAAGAAAGCTCCCCGCCAATCGGGGATTGAACTCTTGCGTATCATCGCGGTGACGTTGATTACTGCGCATCATTTGGTTGTACATTCTGGCTATCCGCTTTTCAATGAGCCAATTTCGGTGCGTAGATTGTTTTTTCAGATGTGCCTCTCATCATTTGGCAAGATAGGAATCACCCTATTCCTTCTGATTTCATTATGGTTCTTGGTTGATAGAGAACAAACAGTGAAAAAGTCATGTCGGCGGATTTGGCTTTTGGAACGTGAACTGCTGTTTTGGAGTTTCGTCGGATTGGCCATGCAGTATGTCGATAATCCCAAATCGGTTGATGCTGATGTCTGGCTTGATGCTATTTTTCCTATTACGAGAAATGAGTGGTGGTATGCCACAAGTTATGTGATACTTCTTTTGTTACTGCCATTTCTTCTTGTGGGTTTGCGAAAAATGGGAAGGCAAATTCATAAAAAATTCTGTATTGTGCTGCTGGGACTGTGGGGCATACTCAATCTGGTGCCAGGTGCATCTCTGGACATATACATCAATGTGATTGGTTTTGTTTATGTTACGATTCTTTTCACGTATTACAAATGGTATATGGCTCCGATTAGCAATAAATGTGCGATACTGCTAATGGTTGTTGGTGGCCTGATTATTTTTGGCTGGAATCTTTTGCTTTCGGTTGTTTGGCGGATTTGGAATATGAATCCTGACCGGATACTGAACTATATTAATCCTGTGCAAAAAGAGTGGGCGTTACCGATTCTTGCTATATCTTTTGGTGTTTTTGTCTTATTTACGCGTTTACACTTCTCAAGTCGGATTGTGAATCGTTGCGCGCAATCTGCTTTTGCCGTCTATTTGATTACTGAGCAGCATTATTTTCGTGACGAAATATTGTGGCGTTATATCACTTTAGGGGGTATTTACCGTTCGCGTTATGCGATCGGTATTGCGTTGGTAGTGGTCATCGGAATTGTTGCTGCAGCGATAATGCTGGATTTTGTAAGGCAATTCTTATTCTGGCGCACTGTGGACAGGCATAAGGGCAGACTCTTTGAATGGGTTTGGGATCGTGCTTGGAGAATCGTGGGTGAGTTTAAGACAAACTACGTTGCGTATAAAAGTGTGAACAAGGAATAGAAACAGAAAGGCGATGGGATTTTCCCATCGCCTTTCTCATAATAGTCCGATTGACTTTTAGTGGTTACGCTGTCGTCTCTGCATGGCGAAGCTGTTCGCTTCGACGATGAACGCTTTGCGGTCGTTCTTGGCCATGACGTCGAGAATGATACCCGTCGCGAATAACAACAGTCCGGCGATGACGAGCATGACCGCGCCAATGAGGGTGGGGAACCGCGCCACCACACCGGTGTTCCAGAAGTCCACCGTCACCATGCCGCACAGTACGATGCCAATGATGCTAAGGATGCAGCCGATTCCGCCGAAGAACGGCAGTGGCTTGTACTCACGAATCATGCGGAAGATGGTTGACATCACCTTGATGCCGTCGCCGACGGTATCAAGCTTGCTGACGGAGCCTTCCGGGCGATCGCGATACTGGATTGGCGTTTCGTACAGACGCAGGTTGTTGTTCAGTGAGTGGATGGTCATTTCGGTCTCGACCTCGAAACCGCGCGACAGCACGGGGTAGGTCTTGACGAAGGTGAACGAGAAGGCACGGTAACCGGTCATGATGTCGGTGACATTGGCATGGAATAGGCCATTGATCGAGCCGCGAACCAGACGGTTGCCGAAGTTGTGGAACGGGCGCTTGTTCTCTTGGAAGTACGTGGAACTCAGACGATCTCCGATCACCATGTCGTAGCCTTCGAGGATTTTGTCCACCATAGCGGGTGCGGCGTCGGCGGGGTAGGTATCGTCTCCGTCGGACATGATGTACACGTCGGCATCGATGTCTTCGAACATGGCGCGGATCACATTGCCCTTACCCTGCCGTGGCTCCTTGCGGACAATCGCGCCCTCGCTGGCTGCGATTTCTGCAGTGCGGTCGGTGGAGTTGTTGTCATATACATAGATATCGGCGTTCGGCAGCGCTGACTTGAAGTCATGTACCACCTTGCCGATGGTGACTTCCTCGTTGTAGCAAGGCAAGAGCACTGCGACGGAAGGGTTCAGATTCTTGGACATGTTATTTACTATATATTCTGTATTGGTCTTTTTCGTTGATTATGATTAAGTCTCACAAGAAGATTTGAATCCCATTCCTGACGTCGAATAGAGGCTTTGCATGGCAGAAAATAAGATGAAAAGAAAGCATTTAATCTATGTTGACGTATTGAATATTATGTCATGCTTCGCTGTAGTCATGTTGCATGTTTCTTTGAATGTTTTCAATCCCTCTGACGCCTACTGGACACAGTCGGTTTTATTCCAGTCGATTGCCATTTTCGCTGTTCCGATTTTTTTTATGATTAGTGGCATGAACCTTATTGGTTATGCTGATAAATATGATACGAAAACATTTTTTAAGAAGAGACTGTGGCGTGTAGGCCGTGCGCTCATTCTGGCAAGTGTCTTCTGTTATATCTTATTCTGTATATTTCCGTTCTCTTTTTATGGAGCCGAGCAATATGCGAGCGGAATTGGTGTTGGAGATTTTGTATCGCGTTTTTTAACGAATTCAATAAATGACATTTATTGGTTTTTATATACTATAATTTATCTATATATGTTAACGCCGTTGTTGACTCAGATACGAAATGATAAAAATATTTTGCAATATTTGATTGTATTGCAGTTTTCTATTAGTATTTTGATTCCGTTGATTGAACGATTGGGTGTATCTAAAAAATATTTCGGGACTCTTTTCAATTGGCCGCTGTTCTCTTCGAGTGCATTGCTTTATTTTTTGTTGGGATTCTATATCGCCAATTACCTGCGGAAGTTTCCTCCCCTTTGGCTTACAGGAATCATTTGTGTAATTTCAGTTGGGGCGATGTTTTTCGGCGGTTTGTATACTAACGGATACTTCGCAGTACGCGATATTGAATACCACAGCTACGTGATTAGTACTTCTTCTCCATTGTGTGTCGTTGAGGCGGTTTCATTGTTCTTATGTGCTATGCAAGTGGAACAGCGTTTGCAGGAGATGCCTCCTACGGTTTCGCATTGTATCCGTGAGATTTCCGGTGCGTCCCTTGGCGTGTATCTTTTCCATATTTTAGTGATTAATTGGATGGGAAAGCGCAATTGGGGTAATGCATCTCAATTCTGGGGAGAACATATGGGAGTGCGAGCCATTGCTGTATATTTGGTTACGCTGATTGTTGTCGTCACATGTAGACATATTTTGATGCAGATTAAGAAAGTATTTACTAATCGGAGGCTTGACCGTGTTGCCTGAAGCAGTATTGCACGGAGATGAGAAGAAGCGATTTGCTGGATGGGGATTCCCGGTGGTACTGGGTTTTGCCTTTGCCTGCGGAACGAATGCTTCGACTGATGCGATAGTTCCGTTTAATAGACCGTACTTTTATGTGCAGTGGTTACTTTTTGCGGTCCTTTTCCTTGTGGTTTTTCAGGTTGGCTTCAAAATCGTTCAGATGGGAGCATCTAGCAGTTTGGTGAAACAGGTATCGGAGGCGAATACATCTTCGGAGAAGTCTTCGTTGCTTCTATTTGATTATGACCAATCGAAAAAAACCAAGTTCAAAGATTCTTTGAGAATTTTGGCTGCTTGGTCACCATATATCATTCTGCTTTATCCAGGTGTTTTATATTGGGATACCGGAGATCAGGTTGCGCAATTCTTCGGCATTTCCGCTTTTGGACAGAAGCCGGGTAAAATTTGGGATCATCATCCTTTCTTCGATACCTATTTATACGGAGGATTCATTTGGCTTGGTCGTGCAATTACCGGCAGCTATAATGTGGGGATTTTCCTATATGCCATAGCACAGTGCGTTTTTGTTGCAGTTGCACTCGCGTGTTGGCTGAGTTACTTAAAGGAACGCGGCGTCGGACGTCTTTCATTAAAAATATGTACCATGTTCTTCTGTTTTTTCCCGATCTTCCCCATAGCGTTTATGAGTTTGTCGAAAGACATCACGCATGCTGCGTTCTTTATAGCGTGGCTTCTGATGTTCATGCGCTTAGTGGATTCGAAACTTGAAAAAATCAAGCAGCCTTCTTTCTTCTTCGGTTTTCTAATTCTTGGGTTATGTTCTTCCTTGAGCAAGAAAATGGGAATGTATATCATTCTGTTCTGTTTGATTATTCTCATTTTTGGTAAATTCAGGATACGATTCAAGGCAGTGGTTGCGGGGATTGCCGCATTTCTTTTTATAATCGTCAGTATCGTTCTGCCTAATTATTATTATCCGAAGGCGAATATTGTTCCTGGAGGTGGACAGGCTGCATTCGCGATGCCGATTGAGCTCTTGGGCCGTTCGGCTCACGCGTATCCTCAGGATGTTACCGATTCAGAAAAGAAAGCCATTGAATCGTATCTGGTATATTCTTGGGATCAGATTAGCGCGCAATACAATCCGTATATTGCCGATCCTGTTACGGGATACAAGTTACGAAAAGGGGCTTCTGCGCCGGATTTCCTCAAGGCCTGGTTAAAGATTGGTTTGAGGCATCCAATGACATATCTCAATGGTTTTGTCTGTCTTGAATCCGGATGGATCTCTTTTTCTGGAAATGATAAATCTTCTGTTTCCTATAATGATGTAAAAGAATGGGTACAATATCCAGTGCAGTTGCAAATGGATGCCAGCGTATACACTGTCGCGAATGAAGACACTCTCGGTAAGCTAATTCCCAATAAAGACAAGAATTGGGCACAGGAAATAGTCGGCAGCATTACTTCTATGCTGGAATCGATTCCTGTGGTGAATGTTCTTACCTATGTGGCTTTTTGGGTATCGGTGTTTCCTACGTTTATCGCTTACCTGCTATGGCGTAAGCGTAAGGAATATGTGACAGCTAAAACGATGTTCCAATTACTGCCTTACTTCGTATCGGCAGCTTCGCTTTTCGTTTATCCTGTATCCCGTGTAACGAGCGGTGGACATGGTGGAGATGCGACGAGATACATGTTCCATACATTGCTGCTTGCGCCTATCGTGATGGGTCTTTTGCTTTCGTTGAAGAAAAAGCCCCAAAAATAAATAGACGGAGTCTCTGCAAAAGACAATCGGGGTAAGCGTAAGACCGAGATCATCTCAGCCTTACGCTTACCCCGATTGTCTTATCGCCTGCCGCGGGCCACTCGTGCGATGGTTTTCAACGCGTCACGGCGTTTGGAACCAATTGGCATTAACGGGTCTACAAACTTGCGGATTGGATTGTTCTCACCCACTGCACGCTCGTGTTTCATCCGGGAATTGCCAGGAATCTGCGGCTCGTTCGCCAGCACTACGCGCTTGATTAGGCGTTCATAGAATGGGGTCTCACGCGCGTACCTCCAGTAGATGGAGGCGAAATCGCAATCCGGATCAGTCCAAGGCTTCTGGAAGCCGGCATAATGGATGATCTGCGGATTGCTACGCGACTTCATATATGCGTCGTAGATATCGTTCGGCGCCTGCGTGAAGAGATTGCCCACGCGGCCGCCGCAATCGTGAACCACATTCCATTCCCACGGCAGATACATCACGTTCCCTTCGCAGTGCGCGTTGAGCACGTCCTGGTCGTTGTAGATGAAATTGGGATTCGAGGCGTAGGTAAGCCACTGCTCGATGGTGTAATGCTCACGCATCGCCTTGGTGTTGAGCACCAGCACGCCAGCTTGGAAGTAATCGTATGGATTCTTCATCTTCAGCACGGTTTGCGCGTAGCCCATGCGTTTGCCGTGCTTCACGTTGAGATTGGCGAGGAAGTCGATGTCTCGAATCGCGCCGAGCATCTTGCCCTGCAAATCGATGTTGTAAAGCTTCGCGATATCGCCGTTGATGATGATGTCGGAATCGAGATACAGCACCTTGTCGTAGAACGGCAGAACCTTCTGAATCAGGAAGCGGTAATACGTCTCCACACTGATATGGGCGTTATTGGTGGAAAGATTGTAGCCAGCAAGTTCGCGGTCCACGTTGGTGAACCTCAGATTCATATTCGGGAACTGCTTGAAGAAGCCACGCAGACGTTCCTGCTTGTCCCATGCGATGTTGCGCTGCAGCACCGTCACATCGTAGAAGTAATGCGGATCGGCGTTCTTCATGGCTGAATACACGGTGGTGGTCAATTGAGGAACATAATTGTCATCCGCTGCGAACACCACCGGAACGATTGGCTTGTCGGTAATGTCAAGCGGCTTGAGCTGCTCCGCTGGCTCCGGATTGGTGAAGTGGACGCACTGTAGTTCCTTAAACTTCCAGTTGGAACCGATACGCTTGTGATGCAGCAGGTAGATGTTGAGCAGACGTTCGGACAGATGACCCGGCGTACGCAGGGCCTCCTTGCTGTATGTGCTGTAGTCGGTGTTTTTATCGAACTCCTCAAGAATGGGGAACATCCATTTGCAATAGTCGAAGAAGATCTCCTTCTTCATGATGAACATGTTGCAGAAGCAGGCTTTGTCGCCGTTGAAGAACGCCTGTGCATCCTGCTTGTAGTCGGGATACATGCTGCACAGGATCTGGTAGCAACGCTTCAGATCATCGTCATGCAGCAGGGGAGCGGCTTCCCACAGCGCGCGTGGAGTGCCGTGCTTATCGATGATTTTTTCGAGATTGCCGAATGGCGTGGTGATGACGTCATACTGCTTCACCACGTTGGCGATGTTTTCGTCATCCAGGCCATACTTCTTTGCCGCGGCGGCATCGATGTAGTCGTCCATGATTTCGCCGTAGGGATTTTCCTCATGCGGAGTGTCCGAGAAGTCGAAGTAACGGCGGTAATGGCAGAAACCGTAGTAGTCGGCGTCGATGTTTTTCCAAGCCCAATATTGCGTGGTCAGTTCGCAGTAACGCGGATTGAGATCGGCGATATTCTCGCCTTCATCATCGTGGAATGCCCAGGGGAAGCGATAGTTCTTCGGTCCGACCTGCACCGGCTGCATGATGGCGCTGTCGAAGGTGTCAACGTTTTTGTGAGTGGTGACGAAGATGCGGATGCGCTGTTTGTTATATTCCTTGATGGTTTTCGCCGCTTCGATTCGTTCGTTGAGGTCGTGCATATGAATGGACGCAAGCCGCTTCATCTCGAGGAAACGAACGACATCGACCCCTTTCGCATTCAGTGGCAGTATGCAATTGTTCGCGATATCAAACCATGCTTCCAGCTTGGAGATGTCGGAAGTGGAGTTTCCTTTGACGATTCGGTCATAGGCATCATCACGTACGAAACGGTACAGTTCACGTCCTGTAATGGCCGGACCAAACACGGCCCCCATTTGCTTGGCGGCCTCAGCTTTCTCCTCTTCCGGAACCCTGACCTTCCAATCATTGGCAAGGATCTCAGTCGCCTTACGTTGGAAACCTTGTGCGCAAGCGTGAAGCATGTCAGAATGCTGCGCGTCGGCGAATTCGTAGGCTGCATCGAAATCGGCCTTGAAATGGCCGCAATAGCGGGCATACTTCGCAGCATCAATCATATTGGTGCCGCTGATACCACGGCCGTAGTAATACACGTATCCACGGCATTCCTTGAAGGAATGGTAGCTATTGGCGAATGCCGAAACCACAAAGCACTCGTAGCCGTCCTGGGAGCGGCCCAGGCGGTCGCGGGTCATGGCTTTAAACGCTTCCTTCAGCATGGAAGTCTTGTACAAACGTTGGGTCACGCGCCAATCAACCTTATATCCGCGATCCTCGTCGAAAATATCGCGGACAATGTCTTCTCCGGTGGAATCAGGCGTAGGAGTGTTGTTGAAGGTTTCGAAGGCCTGGCGCTCGTTTTCCAGTAGCTCGTTGGCGGCGACAACAGTAAGGCCGTAATGCAGCACGTCTACGGGGTGTTTGTCGATTTCCGCGGCAAGCTGTTCGCACATGTCCGGCTTGAGAGCATCATCGCCATCCAGGAAGAACGTATATTCCCCCGAAGCGTTTTCTACACCGGCCATACGAGTGCGGTGTGTGCCCATATTCGGGTTGTTGGTCACTACTCGAATGCGTGGATCCTGTTCAGCCGCCTGCACTGCGATTTCTCCGACATTGTCTGGGCTTGCATCGTTCACGACAATCGCCTCGATGTCGGAGAAAGTCTGATTCCGTACCGAATCAAGACATTCCTGCAAATAATCGCCGACATTGTATGCGGGAATGACGATTGAAATCTTAGGCATTGACTCTTCCTTACTAGCCGCGGTCCTATTCACTCGCTGGTAACAGTGTACTGTTCAACTTCGAAAAGCACACGTCGGGCTACTATGTGACAAGTGCGGAACAAACGTGAGGAGAGGATTGTGCTGTCTGATTGGTTTCGAGTTAAGAAAAACAGGTTGCGTCGTGCGGGCACGCATGTTTTGCGTGTTGTAAAGCATCGGCGTCCTCGAATCATCGTCTCCATGACCTCTTATCCCGCACGTATCAATACCGTGCATCTGGCGATTCGTTCGTTGCTTGCGCAAAAGGTATTGCCTGACAAAATCGTGTTGTGGCTTTGTAAATCGGATTTTCCGAATCGTGAGGCCGATTTGCCGCAGAGCTTGCGCGATGTACTGTGGCACGACGTTGAAGTGCGTTGGGTTGATGATGACCTGAAGCCGCATAAGAAATATTTCTGGGCTTTGCAGGAATTCCCTGATGATTACGTCATCACCACCGATGATGATTTGCTGTACCGCAATACGATGATTGGCGATCTGCTTGCAGCGCATGAAGCCCATCCTCATGCGGTTGCCGCCGTGCGTACGCATTTGATTATGTTCAACGAGGACGGCTCCCGTACTAATTATGAGGATTGGATCTATGAGGCACCTCATTACCATCCTGCGCTTGTAGGTGTGCCGTCCATGCGGATTTTCGCCACGAATGGGGCAGGTACGCTGTATCCGCCGCATGTGATGCCGCAAGAAACGTTTGATGCTGGGATGATTAAGAAGACCTGCCTGACTGCGGATGATTTGTGGCTGAAAGTCATGCAGGTCAAAGCAGATATTCCTGTGGTTGCGGCTACGGATGATCAACTGCTGAATTATGTGCCCGGCACGCAGGGTGAGGAAGCGCTATGCCATCAAAACACCGAAAGCGGCGTAAACAACATCGTGCTAAAGACAATTCTGGAAGAGCTGCAAGCCAAAGGTGTGCTGGCTGACGATTTCGACAAGCTCGTTGCTGATTCCAGCCTAGATGCTCTGATTGTTTGAGTGGACGGTTCGAGACCGTCCACTCAAACAAATATCTCAGGCGTAGTGCCAACGAGGCTTGTTGTCACCGCTGGCTACTTTGCAAACGATCAGCTTGCCATTCCTAGCATCGTGATCCGTCTTATTCAGATCAGCTTTTTTGCAGAATTCACCTGCTTTATGAGTGCCATAAACCGGATCATTCGGTTTGGGCTGCGGATTGTCTGGTTTGGGCTGCGGATTAGGCGTTGGCTGCGGAACGTATTCTCTGTCGCTCAGACCAAAGCTGCTGGAAATTGCATTGAACGTTGCCGGGCCAATGGCGTTCTGCCCGCCGAGGACGTACACGGACCCAACATTCGGCAGCATGGATGATGCGTTGACTGTTGGGGAGGAAGCGTTTTGGGCAAGCAGCAGCACTGTCTTATTGATACCGGCAAGGGCGCTTCCTGAAAGTGCGTCCGGGAAATTAGCTCCAGTGGCGTATACGACGCTAGAAGGATTAAGCGAGAGATTATTCAGCGTGAACATGCCGATTTCCAAGCTGGTTTCATAGCGAGTTGTTCCCTGTATCCTCGAGGTTGCAACGCCTATGGATCGGAGCTGCTGCTCGACGGATGAAGGAACCGCGTTTGTTCCGCCGACGATGATTGCAGATTGGAAATCCTTGAGCGCGGCAAGGGATTCTTCATCAAGCCCCGACTGAGAGCTCAGGAAGAAAGGCGCGGATTGCATGTATGAATATGGTGATGCGGAAAGCGCATCGGCAAAGTTAGCGCCAGTGGAAATAATGGCGGTCTTAGACTCCGCTCCGAGCTTGGTGAGTTCGCTATAGATTTGATATGCGGTATCAAAGCGAGTGTTTCCTGCAAGTCGTCTAATGGTTGCCGACGGGCGAGAAGCCTGGATTGCTTTTTCAGCGTTGTTTGAGACCGCGTTTGTGCCACCGATAATGTAAATCGTATCGGCATCAAGCCGATCAAGTTCGTTGGCTGTTGCGTTGGAAAGCGTTTTGGGGTCAGTGAGCAGAATCGGCGCATTGAGATGCCCCGCGAGGGAAGAGGCGGCAAGTGCGTCTGGGAAGCTGCTTCCTGATGCTACGACTGCGGCTTTGGATGCAGCAGAAGGGAATGCGGTCTGCGACACCATTGCCATGGTCTCATATCTGGTGCTGCCGGATATTCTGGTAATCGATGTGGCCGATGCATTAGCTGTCAATCCTGTCCCAGCAAAAGCGGCAGAGGCCAAGAAAATGCTAGATAACACAGCGGTGATTCTTTTGAAACGGGTGGCAGTTTTCCGGTTCACGGTTCTTCCCCTTTCCTCATTGATTGGTAATTGTCTAAAAGTATAGAAGGGTAATTCCTCTAGCGCGATTATCCTCCATTATGAGTGAGAGGACGGCATTGAATGGTACGACTTGCAAAACATGTGACGGGCTTTTTGGGAATGTTGATAGTTGTCGTTTTTCTTTTTCAAGGTGCTGCCACGGCAAGCGCGGATGAAGGGGAGAACGCGCAATCTGCGTTACAGTCGTTGGCTGTAATAAAGCAGACTGACGATTACCGATCGTCGGAACGTGCGGAATTATTCGGTACATGGCTTCACAGCAAGACTCTTGGCGGTAATGCGACTACCCGAGACGATATTTTGAGCCGTGACCTGAAGAATGTCACATATACCAATGATCATCATGTCGCGACAGGCGTCCTGAATGATCCCTATACCGGCGAGACAATCGCATTTCAGCGCGGACAGGGCACTTCGAATGCGGTACAGATAGACCATGTCGTTGCTGTCGGAGAGGCATATGAAAGTGGTGCCGATTATTGGACCAAGGAGCAACGTGTCGCTTATGCGAATGATCCATATGTGCTACTTGCAGTGAAGGGGTCCGCGAATGCTTCCAAGTCAGACAAGGACGCTGCGCACTGGCTTCCAGGGCATGGCTATGATTGCGCCTATGTCAGCAGGCAGATAGGTATTAAGCAGCATTATCATCTAGCGGTGGATTCTTCAGAGAGAAACGCTATGAAGTCATCTCTTTCACAGTGTCCGCTTGGACAGACAGTTCCGCTCTACGACGGTAACAACGCAACGCCGAATACTCCGGAGCTTCCGTCTGAACCATCAAAACCCAATACGCCGTCTACTCCTAGCGAACCTACATCTGGTAAATTAGCTCGGCTATCCGGTATAACGCGGTACGACACCATGTCATGGATTGTGGACACCGCTTTTCCGGATTCCACGTCAACGGTAATTGTCGCTTCCGGGGAGAACTATCCGGATGCGCTGGCGGCGTCGGGATTCGCCGGAGTGCTGGATGCTCCGATTCTTATGACGGATCCTCTGTACCTCAGCAATCAAACAAAAGATCAGATCAGTCGTCTGAAGCCGGGGAAAATCATTATCGTCGGCGGGCAGAATGCAGTATCCAGGAACGTGGAGCAGTCATTGGTCCAATATGCCACAGTACAGAGAATTGGGGGTGTTACCCGAGGTGACACTGCTCTGAAACTGTACGACAGCGATGTCCAAGGCGAAGAGAATTGGGGAAGAACGGCGATAGTCGTTACCGGTGGAAACGGCTCATCTGGTTTTGCTGATGCTTTGTCTGTCTCGTCATATGCCTATGCGTCTAAAAGCCCTATTTTCCTTTCGGATATTAATTTCGGCCTGTCTTCCGAACAGTTGGAGGCATTGTCCAGCGGAGAGTTCGACAGAATCCTCGTTGTGGGTGGGCAGCACGCTGTTCCAGATTCGGTGATGAAGCAGATTAGAGATTCCTCTGGCTCTGCGGTATCCCGCATTTCGGGGGCAACACGTTATGAAACGAGCATCACGTTTGCCCAGCGGGTTTCTGAACAAGGAGATCTCCATATGAACAATGTGGTGTTTGCGACTGGTGCGAATTTCCCGGACGCGCTTGCGGCTGGTCCTTTTGCTGGGCGCAATAAGGCGATTCTGCTGCTTGCGGATCCGAATGGGAGCACTGCCGGTTTCGTCAAGCAGTATGTGAAGCAACACGGTGATGTTGACAATGCCTATATCGTCGGCGGAGAGAATGCCGTTTCTCGCAATACCGCGAACGGTCTTGCTGACGCCTTGGATATGCTGCGGCCATAGGCAGAAAACCGTAGTAACACTAAGAGGGGGCTGGCCATGATTTACATGGTCAGCCCCCTCTTAATGGTTTATGCCGTCATTGTGCGTGTTTGAGGCCGAGGCCGTCGGCTATGGCGTCCGCGGTGGCCCGGCTCACGGCGTTCTCGCCGCCGACCACGTACGCCCTGTCGACCTTGCCCCTGTAGTCCGCGGAGAACGAGACCGCGGGACTGTGCGCGTCGGCGACCAGGAGGGTCACGGCGCCGGCCCTGCCGGCGAGCGGCCCGG
>OLPE01000659.1_pt1 | contig 29168 bp, 22 predicted proteins | sample 1671901 | NCBI WGS metagenome assembly OLPE01 (sample SAMEA3136624, study PRJEB25190) | human gut metagenome | biome: human gut; feature: human-associated habitat; material: faeces | place: Austria | collected 2013 | reverse complement strand
CCAAATGAATATGAGGAACAATATCTGAAAAACGTAAGTGATTTAAGTTGTGAACTTATATTTATCTGTATGAACCATATGATAAGTTGGAATCAAATAGATTCTGTCTATTACTATTATCACCAATATTATTCTCAGTTTGTTTTGCCGTCTTTTCCACAATACGGTCAGATTATTACCTGCGAAGAAACTATTAACTTATCTCCGCCTGATAATTATCTCAATGATATGTCTCATTCTCAAAAACTTATTTTATACTTAAACGCAAATCTTCGTACTGGAAATCTATCAGAAACCATCTTAGTTCTAGATGATTTTCATGAAATTTTTAAAAAATTTGGCAGTATGCATCATTTGACTGCCATCAGTCTGTATCATAAAATATCAAATATTTATATTGAATTTATTATCCAGTACCAACTGATTGAGAAAATAGCACTGCAGATTGGTCTGTATAAACTGTATTCTCCTGATCACTTTCAGTCCTGGTTGGATTTGATTACTTATTATAAGAAACTGTCGGCGATTCTTATAAAAACAATATCTTTTTATGCCAGTTCGGATAAATAGTATTCGGCATTAACCATTTACTGTTTAGCCGCATCAGACTGAGTTTGCTGCCAATGACATTATGCCTTTCTTCAAACATCATCATACTACTCATATTCAGTGAGATGCCTCCAGAAGAGCGATCAAAGATAACAGACCGCCCCAGTGATAAAACTTATCACTGTTCTTCACATCGCATCCTTCTCCGTTATCTCCATTATAATTTTCATGCACATGACCTTCTCTGAGCCATTCTTTCATGATCAGATTTCGTGACTTGTCAGCAAGGTCTTTTCTCATTTCCGGAAGATCATATTCAAGAAGTGCACGATATACCAGATAATTCATTGGCGCCCATATTCTTCCTCTCCAGTAATCATTGTCCGGATATGCCGGATCATTTCTTGCAATAGACGGCAGAATATATTCACCCCAGAATTCCTCCGGATTTCTCATATGTTCCTTTATCATTCTTTCTGCTCTTTCCTGTCCTACTCTGTGGCTGAAAAGTGCATGGAAATGGAACGGAGAAAGACGATACTGAAATTCATCGTTATCTGTTCTTCGATTCAGATACATTCCAAAATCATCATCCCACAATTCTTCCATTCTCTCTTCTATGATTTCCGCCCTTTCATTCAATTTCACTGCATCTTCTTCATGTCCAAGAATATCAGCAATTTTCGCAAGACAGCGGCAGTCATGAATATAAAGACCAGTCAGTCCGACATCATCCATAAGCAGACGATGGCTCTCTGTATCAAACGGAATATCGTCATACATCGGAGAATTATCAAGTCCGGATTCCAAAGCTGCCCCCAGTCTGACGTTCACACCGTCTGTCTCCCAATGGTGTCCGTTTTTCAGTGGATATGGATTGCTTCCCCATGTAAGCAGACCATTCTTTGTTGTACGATAGTCCATAAACCATTGATTCCAAATAAGCAGATTATCATATACTTCTTCCAGGAACCACTTATCCTGATACTTTTCATAAATCTGCAGACAGGTCATAGAACCTACCGGCGGTTGCGAACGGTCGTAACTCTTCACGTTATTCTGACAGGCAAAGTTTGGAATAAAACCTGACTCTGTCAGTGTACGGGTAATCTCAATTGCATTGCAATATGCCAGTTCCTTTTCATCAATAGCCTGCATAATTGCACCAAAATAGGTATCCCAGCAGAACAGAACGTAACCGCCCCATCCCCTGTTCCAGATACGGCTCACTGTTGTGATCGGCACTTCTTCCTGTGGATTATATACAGTATCCCATGCCTGACAGGTCTGCATTGCATTATAACATTCTGCCAGTTCTCCATACTGTTCCTTATTCTTCTCCCATATCAGTTTTTTCTCGCTCAGAATCGCCTGAATTTCTTCAATCGTGCATTTTTTCCCGGTACTGATTCCGACTGGTTTATCCAAAGTAACAGAAAGATACGGAGTCGTATACTCTGTAAATAATTCTCCATTATGTTCTTCTGTCACAAAAACTGTAATTTCCTTTTCCTCATTTCTGAGACACAGACTGCTTTCAGACCCATCTTTCTTTCTGCTCACAACACCATCTCTGTTCCATAAAACAATTCCGTTGATCAGGAGCGATGATGACTTATATGGCTGTTTTTCCGGAGTAACAAGCATTACCAGTTCATCATCCTGTGTACCTGCCTGTATCAGCAGCGTATTATTTTCCCATACCAGTCTTGTCTCTGTATAAGAACCATCGTACGTATGTGCATATGGGATAACTACCCTTTTTTTGTCTTCTTCTCCGATCAGAGCATTTTCCACAAGTCCTTCTACCTGATAATCTTTCAGACCGAGTCTGAGTCCCATTCCGTGCGGCATATATACATAGGATAAAACACTGGCATTATTCCAGGTTCTCCAACCTTTAATATATGCTTTTTTCATCTCATCATACTGTTTCATCTTCTTAACCTCCTTCGTACAGAAAGCCCCCATTTACAGCGGAATGGGGGCTTTTCACATATCTTGTCAGATCTTCAGTTCTGTCAGTTTTCCATCTTTCGCAAATACAGGCAATACATCAATCGGAGCTTCTACTGTAATTTCTCTTCCGCCTTCATAAATGATGCCGTCATGCAGATTTCTCCATTTGCCTTCCGGAAGGTAAAGAGTGCGTTCTCTCTGACCTTCGTAAAGAATCGGAGCAACCAGAAGATCCGGACCAAACATATAAGTATCATCTATCTCCCATGCTTTTGGATCATCCGGGAATTCATAGAACAACGGACGCATCAGCGGATCTCCGTTCTCATGTGCTTCTGCCATCAGCTGACGCACATACGGACGCATCTGTTCACGCAGTTCCATATATTTACGGCAGATTTCATATACTTCTTCGCCGTAACTCCACACTTCATTATCTGCTCCGCTAATACATTTTCCGCCGCCTGAAGTTCCAATCGGTTCCTGGATCGGAAGTCTGACCCCATGCAGACGCATAACCGGGCAGAATGCACCAAACTCAAACCATCTGGTAAGGACTTCTTTAAAAGAATCCTCATAAATATTACCGCCATGGAAACCGCCAATATCCGTTGTCCACCATGGAATTCCAGCAATTCCCATATTCAGACCGGCACGCAGCTGATTTCTGAGAGCCCTGAAAGAGGAATCAATATCACCGGACCATACCAGTGCGCCATACCGCTGAGAACCGGCAAATGCGCAGCGCAGAAGATTTACTATATTTTCCTGTCCTTCTGCTTCCATACCTTCATAGCACATGCGCGCATATTCTCTTGGATAAATATTTCCGATTTCCATATCTGTTCCACGATAATAACGGAAATGATCAAATTCATATCTTGCAAGTTCAGGTTCCGCTTCATCCAGCCAGAAAATCTTAATACCCTTGTCGTAATAATTCTCTTTTATTCTGTTCCATACAAATTTTCGTGTTTCAGGATTTGTCACATCAATGATTGCAGCATCACCAAGCTGTCTGTATCTGGTATTGCGTTCTGATCTGATCAGCATTCCTGCTTCTTCCATCGCTTCACGGTTCTCTGATTCCTCATCTACAGTCGGCCAGATAGATACCATCAGCTTGATTCCCATTTCTTCCAGTTCCTTTACCATGCCTTCCGGATCCGGCCAGTAATCTTTGTCAAATTTCCACTCTCCCTGATGCGGCCAGTGGAAGAAATCAATTACAATAACATCAATCGGAAGATTTCTGGCTTTATACTCTCTGGCAATTTTCAGCAGTTCGTCCTGTGTCTGATATCTCAGTTTACATTGCCAGAATCCCATTCCATATTCCGGCATCATCGGTACTTTTCCTGTTACATCTGCATAGCAGCGTTCAATTTCTTTTGGATCATCTCCCGCAGTAATCCAGTAATCCATCTGTTTTGTAGAACGAGCTTCCCACTCTGTTACATTTTTTCCAAAAGTAACTTTTCCTATTCCAGGGTTGTTCCACAGGAATCCATATCCTTTACTCGAAATAATAAATGGTACACATGCCTGTGAATTACGGTGTCCCAGTTCAAGAGCACATCCTTTCAGATTCAGATACGGATCCTGATACTGTCCCATACCAAAAATCTTTTCATCATCCGACGATTCGAAGCGAACACTCAGATGATAGTTATCCATCATTTGATAGGAACCAAATGTTCTCGGATCAATTTCCAAAGCGCTGTTAAACTCAATATTCGGATCTCCGTCTCCACGGATACGCTGGTATTCTTCCAGAAGCAGTTCACCTTTGTCATTATAAAAGCGCATTTTTCCTGTAGGTCCCATCACACATTTCAATTTGCCGTTCTGAATAATAACACAGCCATTCTCTTCTTTGATATCTACTTCACATTCTGGCTGTGCTAAAAGTGAAGAAACATCATCTGGAATAAATTCAAATCTGTTTGTTGCACGAATACGAAAACTGTTTTTTCCCCAGGCTTCAATACATAATAATTCCTGGTCATTTCTTCGAATAAGTCTGTTCTTTTCCTTCTGAATCATATTCTCCTCCTTTATTTGCTGATGGATCAATTTTTGCAAATACGGGCAGGAAACCCTGGATTCTTGCCCGTAAATTTTAGTTCTTCATTCTCATGTGCTTTTTACATCAGATATTCATGTGCAAGAATCAGCATAACACTTGCAGTCCAAGTATACGCTCGATCCCGCAGTCCTTCTCCGGTCAGTGCATCGAAATTCTCTGCACATCCGCTTCTGTCTACCATCTCACAGAATTTCCGTGAGATTTCTACCGCAAGTTCATGTTCTCCGCAGCTTTCCAAACCATCTACAATCAGCATGGTACTCGGTGCCCAGATCGGACCTCTCCAATATCCATCACTGATATACAGCTGACTGTCTGGCTGTTCTGTTGCATATCCCCATTCTGTCTGACACAATCTGAGACGCTGCATAATCTTTTCTCGTACTTCATCCGGAAGTCTTTTGCCAAGTACAATCGGAAGGCACAGAATCAGGCTCTTCGTTTCCACTGCTTTCCCTGTAAATGTATGAACAGCCTGCGGTTCTCCATCTCTGAACAGTATGTTCAGTATTTTTTGACACAGAATATCTGCTCTTTCTTTCCACAGCTTACTTTCTTCTGCTTTTCCAAGCTCCTCTGCAAGGGCAGATAGTTCTTCCATCTGAAGAATCAGAAATGCGGAAAGATCCGGAAGTGCCATAGGTGGTTCTTCAATAAAGGCTGTGGAATTATCCCAACCCGAATCATTTCCATGTGTATAATCACAGATTCCATCACCATTCGGATCACGGTATGCAAACCACCATTCTGTCCATTTACCGATTTTCTCATAAGCTTCCTGCTTCATTTCATAGGTCGGAGTAAAGATCTTTTTCAGTTTGTTGTATGTCCATCCATGAATCGGCGGTTTACAGTAACCATCAACCAAAAATACATCATTGATACTGTCCGGTATCATACCTGATGGTCTCTGATGATCAAACATTACCATAAACTGATCCCACGCCATTTCAGGGTCACCATAAGCAGCTGCTATTGCATTGAAACAATGATCCCAGCTCCATACACTGCTCATCCAGTTTTTAGACATATACATTGCATATCGTTTAAATAATCCACATGGCGCAATGATACTGCTCCAGTTAACATAGGAAGCATATTCACCTGTTTCCGCAAATTCTTCCGGCACAGAAGGCATCTTTTTGCAGAATTCTGTAAAGGCTTCCTGCATTTTCTGCTGTGCCTGTTCTACATTATATTTCTTTCCACTATCTTTCCAAGAATCAATGACTTCCTCAAATACAAGCAGAAACTCTCCGGCCTGACTGTCAACCGTAAATTCAGATTTATCTGTTGATTCACCATTCCAGTTCTGTGTTATTGTCCCTATACCCTTCTGACAATGCAGCATATATCTTCCCGAATTGCGGTACATATTGGCCATATACCACTCCCGTTCTCCGGCCTGCCACTGTTCAATCATATTAAAGGTACGGTTTCCATCAAAAGGACTGAAATCCAGTTTCAGAGAAAGTCCTTCTCCATGACCTTGCATCAATACTGTCGCTTCATCGTCAAAGACAATTTTAACAAAACCTTTATCCGTATTCATCAGCATATGATCCGGTGTTGCTGACACTTCACAGGGAATTTCCTTTCCCTGATATTCAGGCACAATGCGGGCGATCAGCGAACTGCAGCCTATTGTGTTGCCGCTCTTTCCGTGCACGGTTCTGATGTACAGACCTTTTTTATTTCCCCATCTGTGAAAATCATCCTCAAGCCAGCCTAAAGCAATATAACTGCCTGCCGTACTGAATGGCACTTCATTCAGTTTAATATTCAACTCATCGCCCCCATTCTATACTTACTTATTATTAATCTGCTTAATTTATATATGTGCAGCTGCATCAGTTCTGGTCTGCAACTTCCTGCATTTCTTTAATAATATCTTCGCCGCCCTGAGCCATCCAGTCAGATACGAAATTATCAAATTCAGAAATGTCTTTTCTTCCTGTAATTACCTGAAGTACAAACTCATCTTCCATTGCGATCAGGTTGCTCCAGTATTTCTCAGCAGTCTTTGTCGGGCTGTAGGATACAGAAGAAATCTTATTTGATGCTTCAACAGTTGCATACGGACGATCGCCAACCATCAGAGAGTACAGACGTGAGAATTTAGCATCGTTAACATCCATATCAGATGCTGTCAGAGTATCATCTGCTGCCCAGTCCATATTCTTGCATACACGCTGAAGGTCTACGATATCTTCTTTCAGGTGTTTGTATGGTGTTCCTTCAAAATTATAATCATCAATTGTTGTTTCGCCTCTTGCAATGCTGAGAAGGACATTATGTGTATATTCGCTTTCATCCGCACATGCCATGTTGTTTCTCAGTGGGAAATACTCCATAGAAAGATATGTATTGTCTACCAGGAAAGCTTCATCACGAACATGAATATTGTTCAGGATAACGATTGCTTTCTTAACATCTTCGCTGACATCTTTTCTTACAAGAGTATATCCATTTCCAAGGTTACCCACATGATAGTTCCATTCACCTTCGTCTGTATACAGCGGATATGCCTGCCATTCTGCATTCGGATCGTTTACGAAAGAACTTGCATTTCCATAACCAAGAGCCCACCAGGAACACATATAAATACCTACAGTATTTGCATTGATATCTTCCGTAGCATCTGTCTGTACACACATTTCCGGGTTCAGAATACCTTCTTTATACCAGCGTGCCAGAAGTTCAAGAGACGCTTTGAATTCTTCTGTTGTAGAACCATAATAAACCTGTCCATTTTCATCTTCCAGGAAATATCCAGGATAAGCTCCCATTGCCTGATATACCGGATCAAGCATACCGATTGCCGGGTTAGCTGCAAGGAATGTACAGTATGTTCTTGTATTATTCTGCGGTCCCTGAATACCATATTCTGAATATCCTGCTTCTACAAATGCCTTTGCAGCTGCTTCCAGTTCAGAAACGGTCTTCGGAACTTCAATATTCAGTTCATCCAGCCAGTCTTTGCGGATGAAGTATACGCAAACTTCACTAGCAGAAACGTCAAGCTGCGGAAGTGTACAGAATTTTCCGTCATAGGTAGCTTTATCTATTACTGTCTGCCCTGCAGATTCCATAATCTCGAGTACCTGACGGGATGCATATTCATTAAATACATCTCCCAAATCAGCAAGCAGTCCATCTTTTGCTGCTGCTGCAAAATAACTTCTTTCCGGTGTTACAAGTGCATCCGGAAGGTCATTGCTGGCAATCAGAGTAGCTACTTTCTGGTTATATGTTTCTCCTGTTGCTGTGTACCAGTCAACAATTACATTAATGTTATATGTATCACGGATATAACGGATAAAATAATTGTTTTCTACAGAATCTCCAAGATCCGTCAGCGTCGTATCTACCGGATTCACAGCCATACCAATATGAACATCTACCGGTTCATCAAAACGCATAAATGCTCTGTCATCTGTCTGTCCTGCCGGTGCATCTGCTTCATAAATGTCTTTTGATACAGGTGCCCATGTTTCTTCTGCACTTACAGTTCCTGCAAACGCCCCGAATGCCATCCCTGCTGCCAATAATGTGGCTAATACTCGATTTCTTTTTTTCATTGTAAATCCTCCTTTACTTATGGCTCTATTTTTTATCCCTTGACCGCTCCAAGGGTAATGCCCGTTACAAAGTATTTCTGAACAAATGGATATACGATCATCATAGGTATAATGGATACAAATACCTTGGCAGCATCTACTGCTTTATTTGAATTACTGGTCAGTTCCATCAACTGTTCTGTAGTATAGGAAACATCTGAGGAAATCTTCACTGTAATCTGTTTAATATATGTCTGCAGCGGATAGTTTTCCGGAGAATTAATAAACAAAAGTCCCTGCAGATATTCATTCCAGTGCCCTACCGCAACAAACAGGACAACGGTTGCCAGTACTGGAATGGAGCATGGAATGACAACCTTAAACAGAATCGTCCATGGACCAGCTCCGTCCATAATTGCCGCCTCTTCCAGTTCTTTCGGAATCTGCTGAAAAAAGCTGATGATCAGGAAGATATTAAATACAGAAAGTGATCCTGAAAATACCAGAGCCCAGATAGAATCTATCAGTCCGTAAGATTTCACGGTGATATACCATGGAATTGTTCCGCCATTAAACAGCATTACAAAAACGAGAAGCCACATCATGATATTCCTTGGTCTGTATTCCTGTTTCGTCTTTGAAAGCGGATATGCCATCAGCACCATACATCCAACATTCAAAACTGTTCCGATTACGACTCGTACAACTGAAACATAGATAGAATGGAAAAATGCTGCATCACGGATAATCAGTTTATAGGATCTTAAACTGACGCCAATCGGGAAAAAAGTGATCATTCCGGCATCTACCGCTTCTTTGGAAGAAATGGAAAGACAGAATGTATACCACAGCGGATACAGACAGCTCAACATCAGAATTAATAAAATGATAGTATTGACAATATCAAAAATCTTTGCACCTTTTCCTGAATGTTTAATCATCTTCTCACCTCTTCTTTAGAAAATCTTATAATCTGCAAATTTATGAGCACATGCATATGACACAGATATCATAATCAGACTGACTACAGATTTCAGCAAACCTGCACAGGTTGCCAGACTATACTGAATATTCACAAGACCCATTCGATACACCCATGTATCAATAATGTCACCTGTAGAATATACAGAAGCATTATATAAGTTAAATACCTGGTCAAAACCGCCATTGAGGATATTTCCAAGTGAAAGTGTACACATCAGAACAATCGTCGGAGCAAGCGAAGGCAATGTAATATGACGCATCAGCTGCCATCTTCCTGCACCATCAATTGCAGCTGCTTCATAAAGATTTGGATCAATACCGGTCAGTGCAGCCAGATAAATAACTGCACCATATCCAAATTCTTTCCATACATCCGTTCCGATCAGAATACCTCTGAACAATTCCGGATTTCCAAGTAATACCTGCGGTTCTGCTCCAAACAGACCAAACAGCGCATTTACCACACCATCATATCCAAATATATTTGATATAATATTTGCCAGAATAACCCAGGAAATAAAATGCGGAAGATAAACAATCGTCTGTACCAGCTTTTTGTATTTCAGATTTCTGCACTCATTCAGAAGAATCGCAAAGGTAATCGGAATCAGCAAATTGAGTATCAATTTTCCACCGGCAATAATCAGTGTATTAACAAGAACTTTTTTCGCTTCTGACAAACGCATGAGATACTCAAAATTTTCAAGTCCTACCCAGTCAGACCGGAAGAATCCTCTGTTTGGTGAGAAATCCTGAAATGCCATAATTACACCAAACATCGGAACTATACTGAATAAAAAAATCCATATAAATCCCGGCAAAAACATAATTGTATAACTTAGCTGTACCTTTTTGCTGCTCATAGGATTCCTTTGTACTTTGCTTTTTTTCTTTTCTTTCATTTTTCGCCCTCCTCATATAATCAAGTGTTTTTTATTGAAAATTCAAGGTTTTTCAACCTTTCATATCTCAGTAAATAAGCCCCAGCTATGAGCATTTCTATGTATCAGGTACTGAAATAGCGGTTGAATGGTATACGAAATAAAACGTCATTGATTTTCGCTTTACTGGCCTTGTGTATACCCTTCCCTCTATGGCAGCTAACCTCCTATATCCACCAGGATCATCTCTGTCTCCAGAGGTCCTAACTTCCTTCGTACTGCCTGCCCATAACCAAGGTGTCAGCTTTGCTCCCTAACGGGGTCATGCCCCATGGAAAATATTCCTGCCGACTACTGGCTCATTCTTTGTATTATTGATTACTGACTCGCTTCCTGTTCCAGCACTGTGATCAGTGGACGTTATCTGTTACATTTTGCTTGTTCCAGTGGCTGTCCACATGACAGCCTCCACTATAGTTACTTGTCTTTCTTACGCAGCCTGTTGATAAACTGCCGGTCTCTTGATGTCACTGATCATCTTTTTCGGATCATAATCTACACCTTTTGTCAGCATGACATAAAAGACACGTATCAGCTTGGCTGCAATCGCCATAAGTGACTGCATTTTCTTCAACGGATTCAACCTTCTGGTTGTGTAATAATTATGGAGCTCTCTGAACTCCGAGTTCTTCGCCACAAGCGACATTGCAACCTCAAAGAGCAGGTATCTGAGTCTCTTTCGACCTCGTCTGCTTATTGTTGTCTCGCCCTTGTGCTTTCCCGAACTATTTTCAACCAATGCCAACCCTGCAAGCTTCTGCAGTTCTTTCGGCGTATCAAAACGGCTGATATCACCTACTTCTGCAAGGAATCCTGACACTGTCTTGATTCCCACACATTTGATCTCCAACAGCTTCTCAGCCATCGGAATCTGTTTTACCAACCCTTCAATCAGAGTCATAACTTCCTGCAGACGTATGTTTCTGGATTCATAATCCTCCAGAAGCATTCGGATCTCCATTCTTGCAGATACTGCTCCTTCTTTGCTTCCGATGCTGTGCTCTGCAGCTCCTTGTACATTTTATTTTTCCGTTCTCTGCTTCTGCCATTGATTCGTGCAATCCCCTTGTCCTTATCTGGCAGAAGTTTTTATAACTGTATCATAGCACTTTTAGCTAATAAAGTCAATTATATTTAGCAATTATTTTTTGCTAAATTTAGCCCTTCAGGCCACTTGTTGCCGTTCCTTCTACAAAATACCGCTGCCCGAAAATGTACAGCACCAGCATCGGACAGATTGAAATAAATGCACCTGTAAACGCAGTTCCATACTGAAGGCTGGAATCGACAAACATGGCCAGGCTATTGGTCAGCGTCCGCATGCTCGTATTGCTTGTCACGATCAGCGGCCACATCAGATCATTCCATGCACCGTTGATTCCAAGTACAATAACCGTCACAACAGTCGGCTTTACAAGCGGAAGCATGATTTTCCAGAAAATACCAAATTCCGAAAGACCGTCAATACGGGCGGCCTCTTCAAGCTCCTTCGGAAGCCCCGCAAATGATGCGCGCGTCATAAATACCGTCATCGCCGCTCCGAGGTTCGGGATAATCAGACCCGCAAAATTATCATACATGCCCATCTTGTACACTTCAAGGAACAACGGCACCATGATTACCTGAAACGGAATCATCATCGTGACAAGCACCATGATAAACAACACATGCTTCCCTTTAAAGTCCAGCCTTGCGAACGCATAGCCCGCAAGAGAGTTCAAAAATACTCCCGGAATCGTAGAGCCGAGGCAGTAAAGCAGAGAGTTTTTCACATAGCCCCATATCTTGATTCTTTTCGCTATGTCAATAAAGTTCTGAAGGGTCAGCTGCTCTGCAAAAAATTTAGGCGGATACTGCATCAGCTCTGTCTGAGGACGGAAGGCGCAAATGCCAATCCACACAACCGGTATCAAAATTACCAGCGCCAATGCGGTAAGAATAATTGTAATGATCGTATAGCTGATAGCAGTTTTCATTTTACGCTGCATGATATTTTCCCCTTACGCTTCATCTTTAAAAAGTTTTGCATAAAAAATCACTGTGATCACTAATATGATTGCAAATAAAAACATGGAAACCGCCGAACCATAGCCCATCCGGTTATTTGAAAAAGCTTTTACATAAGTATAGTAAACCAGACTTTCCGTCGTGTAATTCGGCCCGCCCTCTGTTGTTGTAAATACAAGATCAAATACCTGTAAGGAGCCAATAAACCGCGTAATCAATACAAACGAAAATGTATCTTTGATCACAGGAAGGGTAATCGCAAAAAACTGTCTCGGCCTGCTGCAGCCATCCAGATCCGCCGACTCATATAACTCATGCGGCACATTCTGCATGGCAGATACAAAAATAACCGTACTGATTCCAAATGACCGCCAAACCGACATAAATACGATGACATAAAATGTAATTTTCGGGTCATTCAGAAAATTTACTCCTTTAATTCCAATCAGCTCAAACCAGTAGGTCATAATCCCGACATTTGAATGCAGGAACATCCGCCACATAATCGCCACTGCCGTTGCCGAACATACAATCGGCAGGAAATAAACTGCACGGAAAATCTTATTGCGCGCAGTATTTCTTGTAAGAAGTGCCGCCAACACCAGTCCGACCACCATCTGAACCGTTACTTCTATCAGAGTAAACCGGATCGTGACCCATAGACTGTTCCAGAGACGTTTATCCGCAAATGCCTCTATATAGTTCTGAAATCCCACAAATCCTTTTCCGACAAGGAACATATCCATATCAAAAAAACTGCATACAAAAGCTGCCACTGTCGGAATCAATCGGAAAATCAAAAGCAGTAAAACAACCGGCATTACAAAGAGATATGCCACATGTGACGGCTTTGCCCAAAAAGCTTTCCACTGTTTCATAATACGTTTTTCTCCCTTCTAATTCTCCAGACTTACTTTTACAGTTCCATCCTTTTCCCGTCGGAACTGTTTCATATAATTCCAGGACAGCTGTGCATCCTTTGGTGCCACCTCATGACCTTTGTGATGCATGAGTGCAAAGTTATAATAATTCCGTCCTTCTGCATTAAAGAAATGCTGAACCGTGTAATAATGATCCGGGTGCTGTATATCCGGGTAAAGCGTTTCACTCGTATCTCCGTCAACTCCGTGCTCCGGAAGAAGCGGATCCTCCAGCTCTCTGGTTAGCTTTACCTCTATGCGATTAAACTGTTTCCAGAAATCATACTGATGCTGCTGCGAGCATCCACGGCACACCGGAGAGGATGCCTCCCTGGTCCCGTAGGTATACCACACCGGCATGTCGATCTGTCTCTCCTGCTGTTTTTCAAGTGCGATCCGCATCGGCTCGACGGTCTGATAATCAACTTCCACTCTTCCATAGCGTACCCCCGGCCAGTTCGAATCAATATGTCCGAGTGCTGCCACCAGTTCCGGATAAATCATTGCCACAGTCTGTGCCATTCCTGCCCCGTTTGAAAAACCAGAAAGATAGACTCTCGACGGATCAACCGGATAATGCTTCAGCATATACAGAATCAGTTCCTTACAATAAGCCAGATCATCCGCCTGATCCTTTAGCAGCTCCATATTCCAGCCTGCCCGGTTCGTCGACCACGGATAAACGGTAATAAAATGTTCCTTTTCTCCGATTTCATGAAACCGGCTCATTTCCGCCGCTTCGCTCGGGTTATCCGAACCCCATGATAAAAAAAGACAACCGGGACATTTTTCTGCCCGTTACGTACCGCTGTTGGGACATGCACCAGCCAGGTATGTGGAGTTCCATCGATTTCTGTATTATCTACGAACCATTCAAAGCCCGCATCCGTCAGATCGGTTCGATCTGCACAGTCGCCATATACAGAGGTATTCAGCCTTCTCGTTTTGGAAAACAGCTCTTTCCAGATCTGTTCCAGAATTTCCGTATTGAGTTCTGCCTTTTCATTTTTCAGTACGACCCTGCATGCCGGATTTATGGCATTCCAGTATTCACCTTGTGTATCTGTTCTGTCCGAATTTTCAACACCATTTGTCTTACATACATAGTGCTTCAGGCGCTCCCCGCATCCGTACAGCCACGCCGGAACCGGAGAGTCGACCGCCTTCTCAATGGTCTTCTTATCCACTTCTCCGCCAATCAATACCATGGCCGCCATATTCTGCGGACGCAATGCCATCATTGCCGCCAGTATGGAAGCGCCTGAGTCGATTCCGATATAATAATGTGTATCATTCATCGGATGCCAGGTGCTCTGCATAAATTCATAGGTCGGAATTCCCTTCTCATTTACCGGCACCGGTTCATCGTCCTTCCGGTTCATCGCTTCCTGAAAGGCTGCGATCGTCCGGATATCTGCTTCCTGATAGCCATCCTGATTCCATCCTCGTTCTTCCGGATTCGGAAAACACAGAATCAGATGTTTCTCCTGCGCCAGTTGCTCCAACCCGGCCTTAAGAAGTCGCTGTACCGACTCTTCTGAAGTCTCCGGCCTTACCACGGTAACAGAACATATCTTAATCTCAGACCGATTCGGCATATTCGGGTAGAACAACCACGCACTTCGTTTCTCCTTTTTTAATTCCTTTAAAAATAATGGCATCCTCTTTCCTCTTTTCTTGTTATTTTTCTGTTTTTGTACAACTCTCCCGGTATTCCAGCTCCAGCTGAAATATTCTGGATATCGGTATCCACTCTCCTGTCGTCAGCATTGTATTCAGAAGCTGAACGCAGGCACTGCTCATTTCCTCAATCGGAAGACGAAGCGTTGTCAATGACGGAGTTACCCACTCATTCCACTCATTTCCACCGTAGGATAAAATACTGATCTGCTCGGGAACTGCAACTTTCTTTTCTTGCAGTTTTCTCATAATTCCAAGTGCAATTGCATCATTCGTCGTAAACAGTGCCTCCGGAAGCTCTGACTGAGCCATTAGCTGTTCCGCTGCCTCGCTTCCTCCGCCAACACTCATAAAGCAGTCTATTTTCTGTTCCTCGTCCACTTTTATTCCGAACTTCCGACATCCGTCCAGATATCCAAGCTTTCGCATGGCACTTGATTTGTTTGGATTTAAGGAAGAAACCACACCTGCTCTGGTAATCCCTTTTTCAGCAAAGACCCTGGCAGCCTGCATCCCTGCACTGTAATTGTCCACATAAACAGATGCAAATTTATCGCTCGCCCGATTATAGACAACAACCGGTATATCCAGCTCCTGCTTTTCCAGGTCTTCCATGTCTTTATCCGACAGGGCAAATATCACTGCACCGCTGCAAAACTCAGAACTGAGGTATGCATACTTCTCACTCAGTCGATCATAAGTAAACGGACATAAGACCAAATCATAAGTGAGTCCCTCTGCCTGTATCTCTTTTTCTGCACCAATCATAATTGGATTCACCGGTATCATGACTTTCTCATAAACCGACAGAAAAATCGCGATTATCTTTTTCCCTGCCATCTGCTTTCGTAGTGGGTACCCCAGTTTCTTTGCTGTATCCAGAATCAGTTTTTGTGTCTCTGCCGAAATCCGCATTTCATCGCCTCTTCCATTCAATACAAGTGACACGGTACCAAGCGATACGGAAAGCTGTTCTGCAATCTGCTTCATACTAACCTTTTTTCTTTCTTTCACACTACACCTCCCCCCTTCTGTCTTTAGCACATTTCAGCATCTGTTTTTTCATTATACTTCTCTATTTTATTGACTTTTTGCTAAAATAATTATATCATATTATTAAACATTTTGCTACCATTTTTTAGCTAAAAGGAGGAAAATATGAGCTATTGTAAAAACAACCCTGCGCTTATTTCGCACATGATGTTTTTTGATCCCCCGTTTCGTATGCCTGCAATGGGAAATTTTTTTGAGAACGGACAGGATTACGAAAACATGTGCTACCATGATGTGGCTCCCGCAGTTGCACTTCCGGCTCCCGGTACCGTCGTCTTACGTTTCTTTGCGCCGGATGCAACGTGCGTGGAGGTAGCCGGAATCGGAGGTGGCATGGGAAATACACACCATGTCATGAAGCGTTCCACAGAAGAGGACGGCTGGTGGGAAATCACCTTGCATGACATTCCTGAAGGCTTCCATTACCATGAATACTTTGTTGACGGCAACCGTTGCCTCAATCCACATGCTCCGATCGGCTATGGTTGCTTCCGACCGATCAATTATTTTGAAATGCCCGGTGAAGACTCTTCTTTCTACTATTTAAACGACGTTCCTCACGGTGATATCCGTATGGAACAATATCGTTCCCCGGTCACCGGTCGTATCAAAGCCTGCTGGGTATACACCCCGCCGGGTTATGACCACGCACACACTGAATCATATCCGGTCTTATATCTTCAGCACGGAGTAGGAGAAAATGAGACCGGATGGATCTGGCAGGGCAAAGCAAACCTGATTCTGGATAATTTAATTGCAGAAAATAAATGCAGACCGATTCTGCTTGTCATGAATGCCGGATATGCATTTCTCCCGGATGAGGATCCGACCTTCTTCCCTGGCGACTATGAAACAGAACTAATTCATGGCTGTATCCCATTTATTGAACAGAAATACCGTGTTGCCGCCGGACGGAAAAATCGTGCCATCGCCGGCCTTTCACTCGGCTCTGTGCAATCTTTTGCCATTGGTATGGGACATCGGGATCTTTTTTCCCGCATTGGCGTCTTCAGCGGCGGCTTTCCCATCTCACGTCCGGAATATGACTATACCGCTTTACTTCAAAACCCGGAAGAGCTCAACGCAAGTCTGGATCTGCTGTTCTTCTCAAATGGCGATCAGGAACCAATGTGCACTTCCGCACTTGTATCGATCCACTCCCTGCAGGAAAAGGGTGCCCATGTTCTGTCCGGCGCCGCATATCCAGGCTATCATGTATGGGACGTATGGCGTTACAGCCTGCGCGATTTTGTAAAACAGGCATTTGGAACGGAGGAAATGATATGAATATGGAAAAATATCTTGCAAATCAGTCACTGCCCTCATATGCACTAAATTTTGACCCCACACAGAAGGATCTGATCCGTATCACAGATCCAGACGGACATCCGATGGGCAAATACATTCCGGTTCCCTCCGGCGCCAGCGTTGATCGCAACGGAACCGTACACTTTGTCTTCCGTGCTCCCGGCGCGCATTCCGTAGCTGTGCAGGGTCTCGGAGGCGCCTTTTCTGAACGAATTCCTCTTTATCGACAAGAAAATGGCGACTGGACCGGCACTGCAGAAGGTCTTCCGGCAGGTTTTCATTATCATGATTATATCGTCGATGGCACACGCATGTGCAATGACCTCGCTCCAATCGGCTACGGCGATTTCCGCGCTATCAATTATTTTGAAATTCCGGATGCGGACTCTGGTTTTTATCTTCTGCAGGACGTCCCACACGGCACTGTCCGGATGGATTATTACAACAGTACCGTGACCGCTCGATACCGCTCCTGCTTTGTCTATACGCCTCCTGGCTATGAAACACATCCGGAAAAACATTATCCTGTTCTGTATCTGCAGCACGGCGGCGGTGAAACCGAGACCGGATGGATCTGGCAGGGCAAGGTCAACTACATTATGGACAATCTGATTGCCGCCGGTCAGTGTCAGGAAATGATTCTTGTCATGAATGATGGCTATGCATTTTTGCCGGACGCAAGCGAGCATCCGGCCAGAGGAGCCATTGATCTTGTACTGGCGAAAGACTGCATTCCGTTCATTGACCAAAAATACCGTACTCTCCCGGACCGCAGAACCCGCGCCGTTGCCGGACTTTCCATGGGCGGATTTCAGGCGCAGGCTGCCGCCCTTCACTTTCCAGAACTCTTTGCTTCTGCCGGCCTGTTCAGCTGTTATTTCATCATCAAAGATCACTATGATGATTATACAGAACTGTTCAGCGATGCCAGGACGTTCAACGAACTGTTCGATCTGTTCTTCTTCTCAACCGGAACGGAGGAGTCAAACTTTTATGAGCAAAATCTCCGTACGGTTCAGCACCTGAAGGAGCTCGGCATAGACATTACTTATTTTGAGACACCAGGCTATCATGACTGGCAGGTATGGCGGCACAGCTTCCGTGCCTTTGTTACAAAGCTGTTTCGTCCGTTTTCATCATGCAATTCATTTGAGTAAAAAAAAAGCAGACAGGACATTTTTTCCGGTGTCCTGCCTGCTTCTTTTTCCATTCAGAATTCAGATATTCTGATATTCCATTTTGCAATCCATTCGCTCATCAGAGCATTCCAAACGCGATATCCCGTACTCTGTGATGCACATACTGCTCCATATTCGGCACACTGTTGTGCATATACACAACGCTCATCTTCTCTGTCGGATCAATTGCCACATAGGTTCCCATATAGCCTGTCCAGCCAAACTCACCAACGGATGTGTTTCCGGTCGCCCGGCGGCAGTCCAGCCTTGTCCTCACGCCAAGGCCATAGCCATAGCCGTCAAGATACGGTGCCGCAAAATCCTTCAGCTGCTGATCATTCAACTGATTCGTCCTCATCAGGTCGATTGTCTTTCTTCCGATCAGCTGCTCTCCCTTCCATACGCCGCCGCAGGCCATCATCTGTGAAAATCTCAGATAATCCGGAATCGTAGAAAACAGTCCTGCTCCACCGGCTTCATACTTTGCATTTTCTTCAAACCGTTCATCAAACATGGAATAAGCAATCGGCGTCCTTTTTCCGTCCTCCAGCTGATACGGCGTCACCATGCGCTCCCGGATGTCTCCAAAATAATGATATCCGGTGTTCTTCATTCCCAGCGGATCGAACAGTGCTTCCTTCAAAAACTGTCCGACGCTTTTCCCCGATACCGCTTCAATCAATCCAGCTACCAGTTCATGCCCGAAACCATACAGCCAGTGCTCACCAGGATCAAACATCACCGGAACGGATGCCATTGCCCGGATATCATCTCTCAGTGTATAATCCCCAATTGATGCCGCCAGCTGTGCACGGCTCTTCTCCATCATCTGATGCGTATATTCCGGCCCGCCATAGCCGATTCCCATTGCCATGGAAAAGCAGTCACGCACCTCGATCGGCCGTTTCGCCTCCCGAAGGCGAATTGCCCCATCCTCCTGCGTTTCTGCAACCATCGTATGCTTCCATTCCGGAAAATACTCATAGATCGGATCATTCAGTAAAAACTTTCCTCTCTCATAAAGCATCATTGCTCCTGTGCATACAAGAACCTTGGTCGCAGAATACTGTCGGTAAACACTGTCAGCTGTTATTTTTTTCTTTTTTTCCAAATCGGCATAACCAAAATAATTTTCATATAAAAGCTCTCCGTCCCTTGCTACCGCACAGCCACAGCCGGCCGGTCCGGTCTTTACCAGATCTGATAAAAATGTATCCAAATATTCTTTTCCTGCCATTTTCTTCTCCTTTCATCGAACCGCATGAAGCATTGCCCAGTCCATAAAGTCCGAAATGAGTGTATCCCATACCTTCCACTCATGCTTCCCCGGAATTTCCAGGCTGTGAATTTCCAGCCCCTGTTTTCGGCAATACGCCAGATAGCGCACAGAATCTGCAAAGCTAAAATCTTCTGTTCCTATTCCGGAATATAATGCAGGCAGATCCGTCTTTTCCCGGACGGCCTGATCTACCCACGTCTTTGAATCACTGACACTGCCTGCAAGCGCATCCAGGCTTCCCCAGTTTCGGATCACCAGCGGATTATTTCCATTCTCATCGTCTGCAAATGCAAATCCGCCCTTTTTGAAAACCTCTGTCACAAAGGAAATACCCGACAAATTCGCTGCCGCTCCAAAAAACTGCGGTGCGGCAAATGCCCACTTCCAGGCTCCGTATCCCCCCATAGACAACCCTGCCACAAACCGCCTGCCACGCTCTTTATTCACCGGAAACAGCGCTTCCACCAGAGCCGGTATCTCTTTTGTCAAATATGTAAAATATGGATACCCATATTTCATATCCGCATAAAAGCAAGTCCCATCCACCTCCGGCATGATCACTGCCATCTGCCTTTCATCCGCATAGCGTTCAACAGACGTGTAACGCAGCCAGTCCTCCGCATTACCGCCGCCCCCATGCAGAAGATATAAGGTGGCATCCGGAAGCTTTCCTGCATGTGCCTGTTCCGGCAGTACCATGCAGAGCCTTATCTGTTTTCCAAGCAGCTTAGAATAAAATTCATATCGAAGGACTCCCATCTGTTACTCCTCCTTTCTTATCGATCCATCTGTTCCTTTATAAATGAAAATACTTGCGGAATATAGAGATTCCAGCTGTTCCAGTCATGAACTCCCGGTGCCTCCACCCATTTTACCGGAACTCCCTTTGCTGTGGCATACTGATAAAATTCTTTATTTCCATTATAAGTGAAGTCCTCTGTTCCCTGTGCCATCATAAATGCCGGAAGGATCTTTTTCTGTTCCAGAGCCTGATCCAGAAGCCAGTAGCAGTCCTCCTCGCTTCCAAGCAGCTCTTCCGGATGCTCGTAATGACCAAAAATCTTTTCAAATTCTCTTCCAAACCATTCGCGTTCATCTGTCCTGTGATGCACATACTGGTTTGTCAGCTGTACTGCCGATGCGATCGGACAGGCTGCCAGAAAACGTTCCGGATAACGCAGTGCAATTTTTAGCGTTCCGAAGCCTCCCATCGACATTCCTGCAATAAAATTCTTCTCCCGCTCCCTGGAAAATGGAAAACGCTGATAAAGATATTCCGGAAGCTCCTGCGTCATATAGTCAAACCAGGCCGGTCCGAACGCCATATTGGAATAGCTGCCGTTCTGGGCATCCGGCATGATGACGGCAATCTTGTATTGATCTGCCAAAATCTGAACTGTCGTGCAGTCATGCCAGTCTGCATAATTATCACTGCCCCCATGCAGAAGCCACAGCACCGGCAGCTTTTCCTTGTTCTCATAGTACACTTTATAGTCAAATTCTTTCCCCCATTCAGTCGGAATTAAAATCCGCACTGCGGTGGAAAATCCAAGAAGCTTTGATTGAAACCGAAGACTGAGCACTGCCATTACCGAACACCTCCCTTCCAAAGCCCGAGCCAGTCAAAAAATGGCTCAATATATCTGTCCCATATTGCAAAATTGTGTTCCCCGTGATCCTCCAGCCAGGTGACGTCCAGCCCCATGCCGCTCAATCGCTCACAGGCTGCCTTGCAAAGTCCGTACCCAAAGTCCTCTGTTCCGCATACCATCCAGCATTCCGGAAGAAGCTTTCCTGCTTTCTGCTGTTTTGCTGCCAGCCAAAACAGATCATCCTTTGTATGCTCGATTGCCTCCGGCGAACCAAAGGAGTTCGCCAGATAATGTCCAAAATCCGGCTTTCCTTTTCCGATATGTTTGTGCAGCACCGACACAATGTCGATCGAGCCTGCAAAGCCGCCTGCCTTTGCAAACTGTTCCGGGCAGGTCAGCGCCCATTTGTAAGCAATATACCCGCCCATTGATGCGCCTGCAACGAAATTTTTTTCCTTTTTCTGTGACAGACACGGGAACATCCAGTGCAGCTCCGGCCACAGCTCCCTTGTAACCATGGAAAAATAGTCTGCACCATATTTCATATCCATGCCATAGCTGTGTAGCATCGTCGGCATAATGACTGCCAGCCCCCGCTCATTCGCAAACCGCTCAACAGATGAATTCCGAACCCATTCGGAGCAGTCTTGATGTGCTCCGTGGAACAGCCAGAGGACTGGATAGCCGTCCTTGGGCGGCTTCTCATCCGGAAGGATCATCCACACCTCCTCATGGCTGTTCAAATAGCCAGATCGCAGATCCAATTCTATAAATGCCATTTTAATTCCTGCCTTTCTCTTTTTTATAAACATCCATATACCACATTACGCATGCGATGGTGGTGATACAGTTCTTCATTTGGTATCATATTGTGCATATAGGCAATGGAAATTCCCGTTATCGGGTCTGCTTCTACCCACGTTCCGGTACCACCGGTCCACCCAAATGCCCCCGGATGACCATTGTGAAAACCTCCGGCCTGCCTTTTCAGCACCCGGAATCCAAGACCATAGCCATAGCCTGCAAGATATGGATTTTCAAAATCTCTGCGTGTACTCTCATCAAGCTGATCCGATGTGAGCATCCGGACAGTTCCTTCTGCAAGATACCGGACTCCATCATACCTTCCCCCGTTTGCGAGCATGCTCATAAATATGGAAAAATCCCCGGCGCTGGTCAGCAGCTGTACGCTTGCGCCTTCCGGTACTGCGTCCGGCTCCAGCGAAGCATCCGCTTCCTTTCCCAGCGCATGCAGTATTCCATGTTCCTTCCGGTACATCGTCACGAGATGCTTCCTGATTTTTGGAGTCAGGCACGTGCCGGTATCCTTCAGCCCAAGTGGTTCGATCAGCCGTTCGGAAAAGCTGACTCTCAGCGGCTTTCCGGTGATTTCTTCCACAACTGCCCCGATGATCTCACTTCCAAATCCATACAGCCAGTGTGTACCCGGTTCAAAATATACCGGAACCTCCGCCATCTGCCGAACCTCTTCCCGCAACGTCGGAGTTCCGTTTTTCAGAAGCTGCTCCATCTTTTCACTCATGCCCTTCACAGTCGGATCTGCCGCGTCCGGATCCGGAAACATGCAATACGGCAGGCCGCACATCATAGCTGCCGCATCCCGGACTGTGATCGGATGCTCCAATGGCACAAGCTCAATCGTTCCGTTTTCCCTGCGCTGCCATCTGACTGTGTGCCTCCACTCCGGCAGATATTCACTGACCGGATCGGAAAAAAGGAACTTTCCCTCCTCATACAACATTCCCATAATCGCATAGGTAAACAGCTTGGTCGTGGAAGCCTGTCGGAAGACACTCTCCCGATCCACTGCTGTTTTCTGTTCGATATCTGCCCAGCCGGCATAGCTTTCATGTAAAATTTCGTTCCCTTTTCGAATGACACACGCACATCCTGGTAATGTTTTTCCTGCAAACCCGGTCAGAAGATCATCAAGCTTTGTAAAATCCCCCATATTTTCCTCTTTCTGCAGCCTTTACTGCTGCCGCTTTGCTGTACAGTGTTTTATCGTATAACGGTTATCTGAAACGGTCAGTCGATCCTTATAGAAAGTCATCTCCAGAATATCTCCCTTTTTCTTCATTACAATCCGGTCATCGAACCATCCATTCAGCCATTTTGTCGTAATCTGCAAGGTATCTTCATCCAGATATCTGGCATAAGAACAATTCCATCCTATCTCCGGAAGCACATTATCTGTGTAAACCGGATGATGCTTTCCGTCAAAATATGCTTCAAAGACCGCATAACCGTCCACTGTGAATACGCACTTCTGCTCATCCATTTTCAGTGTAAAATCCGTAAATGCCTGTTTTTTATCAGCGTGATAAAAGCAGGTGAAGAAGTTGTATCCGCCCGGTGCAACGCTGATCCAAGGATCTCCGTCCCCTGATACAACGACATAGCTTCCGGAAAAACACTCTGTCGGTACATACAGCGTATTCGCTTCCTGCTCCGGCACCTTCAGATTCCGCTCAAACTCCAGAAGTGCTGCATCTGCCTGGGGATTCTCCGGAAGTGGCTCATTTCGCATCTCATTCAGCAAGTACTCATACAGGACATCCAGCGTAATCTGTGGGCCTTCCGGCATCACAGCTCCCTCGTGAATTGCTACTGCGATTTTCCGTTCCGGCCAGATCAGGCCATACTGTCCCTGTCCCCCGTCGAAACGGTAAACGCCCGGAATCGCACTGTTCCAGAGCTGAAATCCATAACCGTGCCGATAATCCTCTGTACCGCCATTTGGCTCTGTCGAAATCTGACAGCTCATAGCCATGTGCATCCAGTCCTCCGCAATGATCTGCTCTCCATTCCAGTTTCCGTAATTCATAAATAATATTGCCAAACGGAGATTATCTTCCGTCACAGACGCTGTGCCGGGTTCTGCATCATATCCGTCCGGAAATCTGAAAATCTGAAAGCGTTCCCCGTCTATTCCTATTTTATCAAATAAGAACTCTTTCAGGAACTCCCTCATCCCTTTACCGGTCTTTTTCTTCACGATAGCACCAAGCAGACAGGAACCGGAGGAATTGTAAAGGAATTCCGTTCCCGGTTCTGCGACTACCGGCTCTGCCAGGTAATTTTTCAGCCATTCGGCATCCATGATCGGATGACGCGCCATGCCATTGGTCATCGTAAGGACATGATAGACGGTCAGCTTCTTCATATTTTCATCTGGTTCGATTCCATACTGCCTCAGCTCATCTGCAAATAAGTCCACCACCCGCTCTTCGAGCTTCAGCTTTCTTTGCGTATATAAAATTCCAATCGCTGCTGCCGTATAGCTTTTCCCAAGCGAATGGTTGCAGTGAATCCGCTCCGGACCATACGGTGTCCACCAGCCTTCTGCAAAAACCTTCCCATTCCGCGCCGCCATAAACCCATGCATCTGCGTCTCATCATGCATCAGCTTCTGGATACACTCTTTAACTTTTTCTCCTGAAATTCCAGCCTGTTCAGGTGTTATTCTTTCTAATTCCATATTCCTCCTCCATTTAGCTATTTCGTTTTAGCTCCCTCTGTAATACTTGTATAAATTATATTACTTAGCATTTTCATTGTCAATAACGCTTTTCTTTTTTAGCATTTTTAGCTTATATATTGACATGTCTTTTCGCTTATATTATGATTTAAATTAGCAAAATAATTAGCGCCAGATTTTCATCAGCGCGGAAATGGAGATTAGTCTATGAAAAAACCAGAAAAACTTATGAACGCCGGCTTTCTGATTCTAATTGCGGTCAGTCTGATCACCGCGCTCGGGTTCAACATGATTACCACCCTGATTTCATCCTATGCTGTCTCGTTTGGCACAGAACTGACCGCCGTCGGATTGATATCCGGAATCTTTTCGATTACTGCGCTGTTTTTCCGACCGGTAGGAGGCTTTCTCTCGGATTTTCTCAATAAAAAGCGGATCTGCGTTTATACTACCTTTTTAATCGCGCTTGTCATCGTTTTCTATGCTTTATCTCCGACTGTAAGTATCCTTCTTGTCATGCGCGTGCTTCACGGCGCACTGTTTGGCATTAATGGAACCGCCAATATGGCGCTTGCTACGGAATTTATTCCGGATGACCACATGGGAGAAGGCCTCGGCTACTATGGGCTCGGTCAGGTACTGGCACAAATCGTAGGACCAACCATCGGGATTGCGATCCGGGATGCCTTCGGATACAGAGCTCTGTTCTTTATCATAGCGGCTTCTACGCTGCTCGCAGCCGTCGTTTTGCAGACCGCTTTTCATTATGAAACAGTTGTCGGCCATTCTTCGGAAGGCAGACATTCTCTGTCATTTAGCAGCCTGATTGCAAAGGAATGTATTTTCTATTCACTGATCGCCGGACTCTTCTCCATGGGCAACGGAATCGTAAATTCCTTCCTTGTCCTCCTCGGCGAATCCAGTAAGATTGCTCAGATTTCCCTGTTCTTTTCTGTAAACGCAATCGTCCTTTTCGTCCTGCGTCTCCTTGTCGGGAAAGTAATCGACCGGGCCAATCTGCTGTTTATTGTAAATCTTTCGTTGCTTGCCGGTGCAGGCTCCATGATTCTCATCGGTAAATCCGGCATTCTCGTACCAATCCTCATTGCAGCGGCTATAAAAGCCTTCGGCAATGTCGGCGGGCAAATCTCCCTTCAGTCTGCCTGTGTCAAACGGGTGGATGCCGCAAGAATTGGTGTCGCTACAAGCACCTATTATATTGGTGCGGATATCGGACAGGGCCTTGGACCGATCTGGGGCGGAAAAGTCGCAGAGCAATTCGGATATGAGGGCGTCTTCTTCTGCATGGCAGGATTTTTTCTCCTGGGAGTTATCTGCTTTACTGCTTATCAGCTTCATCTCAACCGAAAGACTGCTTCTGAAACAGTCATTCAATAATATTTTTTCATTTCATAAGGAGGTATTACTATGTCATCTGTAAAAGATCTTGATCTGCTGCTGCAAAGCTTTGTGGATAAAGGCATCCCGGGCTGTGCGCTGAAGGTCGTACAAAATGGCACTACCCTATACGAAGGATACTTTGGCCATTCGGATACTTCCGGGACTCCCCTCACGGATAAATCCGTATTTCGGCTCGCATCCATGTCTAAAATCCCACTGTATACCGCTATGATGATGCTGTATGAGCGCGGTGCCTTTCTTCTGTCAGATCCCGTCAGCACATTTTTTCCGGAATGGGCCACAAGCAAAAAATACGTCCGTCATGCAAACGGCTATATCGATGTCGTTCCGACGGAACATCCGGTCACAATCCGCGATACCCTCACCATGAAATGCGGACTTCCTTACTGTAATTCCGACGCCCCGACCGCAGACCCTACCCTTCAGGGCATGCAGAACTGTATGAAACCCCTCTGGGAAAAAGGGCACTATACCCTTCGGGAACAGATCCGGGCAATGGCTGATGCTCCACTTGCCTTCGAGCCTGGCTCTCACTGGCTTTATGGCTTCTCCAGCGAGCTGGCCGCCGGAATTATCGAAGCCGTATGTGAAAAACCGGTAAATGAGGCACTGCGGGATATGATTTTTGATCCTCTGGAAATGAACGATACCGGAGATATCTTTTTCGGGGATATTTCTGATCGTATGGTAAAGCTTTATGTGAAAAAAGAGGATGGTTCTCTTGGAAACGGGCCTACCTTCTTTGATGAAAAGCATCTTAGCGGCGATGAGCATGAAGCTGGATGGCGCAGACTTTTCTCAACAGTAGATGACTATTCCAAGCTGATGCAGCTGCTCTCCTGCGGTGGCTCCTGTAAGGGCAGACAATTGATCGGCAGTCAGACGATTGATCTGATGCGTGCCAACAGCCTTACTCCACAGCAGCAGATTGATTTTGAAGATGCCTATAATGCCGGATACGGCTATGGCTGCGGTGTCCGCACTGTCATCGCACCGGAACGCGGAAATATGAACAGCTCCATTGGTGCCTTCGGCTGGACCGGTGCTTTTGGCACCTGGTGCGAGGCAGATCCATCCGAAAAGCTTTCAATCGTATATATGCACAATTTGATTCCAAATGATGAGCTTTCCTGCCATCACCGCGTACGTACTGCCGCATATGGACTGATCTAGAGATTGAATCAGGCAAGCTACAAGTGAATTACAAATATGTACCTGACATGGCAAAAAAGGAGGTTTTATTATGTCTGATTTTAAAGCGCTGGACCGGCTTCTGCAAGGATATGTAGACAACGGTCTTCCCGGCTGCAGCTGTATGATTGCCCGCAGAGGAGAAATTTTATATGAAAATTACTTTGGATATTCTGATGTGGAACATCAGATTCCACTCTCAGCCCAGAATGTCTTTCGTCAGGCATCCCTGACCAAAATCGCGATGTATACCGTTGGAATGATGCTGTATGAACAGGGAAAATTTTTAATGACAGATCCGCTATACGAATATTTTCCGGAATTTCGGCATTCCACTAAAATCATTCAGAGATCCAACGGAACACTCGAAGAGGTGCCTACCGAACACCCGATCACAATAAAAAATGTATTCAATATGACAAGCGGCCTTCCCTATGAGCTGATTATCGGCGGGGCTCCGGTTCCGCATCCTACTTCGCTTGCCATGGCAAAGGCTATGAAGCCACTCCGGGAAAAGGGGTACTTCACGCTTCGCGAGCAGATTCGGGCTGCAGCATCTGCTCCGCTCGCGTTCGAACCCGGAACCCGTTTTCTCTATGGCTTCTCCAGCGAACTTATGGCCGGACTGATTGAGGTTCTGTCTGGAAAACCTGCTGAGCTGGTAATCAGGGAAATGCTGTTTGAGCCACTTGATATGGAAAGTTCCGCAAACTTCCTGTTTAACGATCTGGAATCCAGACTCGTAAAGGATTATTATCTCCGACCCGGAAAACAGCTCGGCGAAGCAGATGCACTGTACATCCCCACCGCTGAACATGAAGCAAAGTTTGTCGGGAAACTCGGCACTGTTCCCGGTTTTGCCAGGGTCATTACAAACTGCCGCGATTACACAAAGCTGATGCAGATGCTGGCAAACGGCGGAATCCATAACGGCAGGCGGATCATCGGGCGCAAGACCATCGATCTGATTCGCTCGAACACCCTGACCCCGACGATGATTGAAGAGGACTTCTCAAATACATATCTGGCCGGGTATGGCTATGGTTATGGAATGCGAACACTCATGGACCGACATGTCGGACAGAATAACGGAAACATTGGACAATTCGGCTGGACCGGCGGCTCCGGCACCTGGGCAGAGGCAGACCCATCTACCGGTGTCTCCGTCGTATACATGCAGCCCAACCTTGAAGAATATCATCACCTGCGCATGCGCGCGACTGCGTTTGGCTGTCTGAACAACTAGGCTTCTTAAGCCTAAATCAAATCGAGTAGGAGGCGGTGACTAACCGCCGTCCTCTCACAGCGCCGTACGTACCGCTCGGTATACGGCGCTTTCTTTCATTTTAGCATCGCTTTTCTTTATTATTTCTATGATTACCAAAGTCCGCAATCCCTGCCGCCAGAAGTTCTTCCTCATAACGTTTTTCTTCGATCTGTTTTAATGCCTGCCGCTGCAAACCAGCCTTTTACCATCCCCGCAAACATAATACGGACTTCCAGATTCATCAGGCGAAGCTCATAAAGCTGACGCCATCCGCCAAATCCGCGCTCTTCTGTCCAATACTTTTTTACCGTCAGATACCCACTCGCCAGAAGCAGGCTCCAGACTGCGCTCTCATCTAAATCCAGCTGATCATATACAATCTGCTCATCCAGTTCCGTTATGATACTCTCCCCTGCAAGCAACTGGTAAAGCGGACATTCGCAGTCGCTTCGCGATCTGTCAGTGGGAGCTTTCAACCCCCACTGACATAAGCATCCCCCCTCACCCGCCGCTTAGTGCTCCGCGCACTCGAAGCGGGGGAATGCTTATCTGCGTTCAAATGCTTTCTTATCTGTATATCCTTTTTTCTTGGTCTCTTACTGTTTCCCGTCTCCCCTCACCACCGGATTCGTCCAGAACGCGATCACCAGCTCCACCGCCATAAAGCACCAGATGACCGGCTCGCAG
>OLPE01000652.1_pt1 | contig 29719 bp, 30 predicted proteins | sample 1671901 | NCBI WGS metagenome assembly OLPE01 (sample SAMEA3136624, study PRJEB25190) | human gut metagenome | biome: human gut; feature: human-associated habitat; material: faeces | place: Austria | collected 2013 | reverse complement strand
GCAGCAGTTTTTCATCCTGGGCGATGGTGCTGGTCATCGAGCATAACCTGCACATTATCAAAGTGGCCGATCACATCATCGACCTCGGCCCGGAGGGCGGTGACGCGGGCGGAAGCATCGTCTTTACCGGCACACCGGAGGACTGCGCGCGCTGCGCCGAGAGCTATACCGGTCAGTTTTTGAAAAAAGAACTCGAAAGTTAACGGCCAAGCCCCTCTTCTCATAGGCTGAAAGGAGAGGGGGCGGTGAACATGGTTATTCAGATCACCTTGTGCGTCCTGCTGATTCTGGGCTTTGCCTGGCTGCTGTGGATGCTCAGCGGCACGCTGCTCACGCCGGTGCACTCCGGCAGGGACACGCGCATCACGCTCGTCGTGCAGGCGCATGGGGATGCGCCGGAGTTGGAAAATCTCCTGCGCGGCACTCTGTGGCTGCGCGACAGCGGCACGGCCGCGGCGGACATTCTGCTCGTGGACTGCGGCCTGACGGAGGAAGCTGCTGCGCTGGCCGAGCGCCTTGCGCGTCGGTGCGGAGATCTGAAGCTGTGCAAAACGGAGGAGTTTTGCCAATGGATGCAAACACCAATCCAATAGAATTATGCGGCACCGTCGCTGCGGTCATCTATCAGAATGAGGAAAACGGCTACACCGTCCTCAAACTGGACGTGGACGACGGCAGCCAGACGATGGTCGTCGGCTGCATTCCATATGCCGTGCCGGGCGAATCCATGATCGTCACCGGCAACTGGATGACGCACCCGGCGCACGGTCAGCAGTTCAAGGCTGAGTTTGCCGAGCGCACCATGCCGGAGACGGCGGACGCGATCTATGCCTACCTCGCCGGGCGCGCCGTGCGCGGCATCGGCCCGGCGACGGCGTCGCTGCTCGTGTCGCGCTTCGGCAGTGATACGCTGAACGTGCTGGAGTACGAGCCGGAAAAGCTCACGGCCATCAAGGGCATCAGCCTCTCCAAGGCAAAGGCCATGTCGGCCAATTTCCGGCGGCAGGCAGGTATGCGCCGCCTGATCGAGTTTCTGGCCTCGGCGAACATCCGCCCGGTCATCGCTCTGCGGATGTACCAGTATTACGGCGACGAGGCCCTGCAGCTCGTGCAGGACAACCCCTACATACTCGTTTCGGACGCCATCGGCGCCACGTTTCAGGAGGCGGACGCGCTGGCACTCGGCCACGGCTTTGATGATCAGAGCGCGGAGCGTGTCGCCGCGGCGACGCTGTATGAACTTGCTTATAATGCCATTCGCGGCCACTGTTTCATCTCGTACCGCAACCTGCTGGCGGCAACGTCGCAGCTCAGCGGCGTGCCGGACGAGCTAGTCGCCCAGAGCGTGGACACGCTTGTAGAGAGCGGCGAACTGGTGCGCGAGCGCGTCGCCGGGTGCGACGGGTGCTATCTCGCACGCCTGCACGAGGCGGAGGCCTACACGGCAGAGCGCCTGCTCGCCATGGCGCAGAATGAATACCGCCGCATGCCGGATACGGAAAGAATTGCGGCGCAGATCGAAGCGCAGCTTGGTCTGACGTTTGCCGAGCAGCAAAAGGAGACGCTCCGCCTTGCCTGTCAGCACCAGGTCATCGCGATCACCGGCGGGCCCGGCACCGGCAAGACGACGTCCATCCGCGCGATCCTCGCGCTGTTTGACGTGCTCAAACTTGACACCCAGCTCGCAGCCCCGACCGGCCGCGCCGCCAAGCGCATGAGCGAGCTGACCGGCCGGAGCGCGCAGACGATCCACCGCCTGCTCGAGGCCGGCATGAGCGACGATCACCAGGACATCGCCTTCCGGCGCGACGAGGACGACCCGCTCGAGTGCGACGCCGTCATCCTCGACGAGTGCTCCATGGTGGACATCTCGCTCATGTGCGCGCTGCTGCGCGCCATGCGGCCGGAATGCCGGCTCATCCTTGTGGGCGACGCCGACCAGCTGCCGTCCGTCGGCCCGGGCAATGTCTTTTCGGATATCATCCGCAGCGGCGTCATTCCGACCGTGCGCCTGACGGAGATCTTTCGCCAGGCCGCCGGGAGCAGCATCGTTGCCTACGCGCACGCCATCAACCGCGGCGAGCACCCGAACCTTGCGCAAAACAGCGGGGACTTTTTCTTCCTCCGGCGCACGGATCCGCAGAAAGCGGCCGATACGGTCGTGGAGCTGTGCAAGACGCGCCTGCCAAACAATATGAAGATCCCACCGTCGGACATTCAGGTGCTTACGCCGACACGCAAGTATGACACCGGCATGGCGGCGCTGAACGTGCGCCTGCAGGCGGCGCTCAATCCGCCGGCCGACGGAAAGAAGGAACGCCGCTTTGGTGAGATCATCTTCCGCGAGGGCGATCGCGTGATGCAGATCCGCAATGATTACGACATCGTGCTCAAAAACCCGGACGGTACGACAGCCGGGACTGGGGTCTATAACGGCGACGTCGGCCAGATCACGGCCATCGACCCGCAGACGGAGACGCTCTCGGTCTGTTATGACGGAAAGACGGCGACCTATGGCTTTGAAATGCTCAACGAGCTCGAGCACGCGTGGGTCATGACGGTGCACAAATCGCAGGGCAGCGAGTACCGCGCCGTCGTGCTCTGCATCGGGAGGGCAGGACCAATGTTGCTCACGCGCAGCGTGCTCTATACGGCCATCACGCGCGCCAAGTCCCTGCTCATCGTCGTCGGCGACGAGGGTGTGGCTTATCATATGATTGACAATCAGGCACAGACCCGGCGCTACAGCGGCCTGCGCGCCCGGCTCTGCGGGGAGTGCGGTGAAGCATGAAAGTGATCCCGTTCCTGCTCGACCTGCTCTATCCGCCGCGGTGCGCGTTCTGCCATGACTTTCTCGAGACCAGCCGCGAGGGTATCTGCGCACACTGCAGGACCGGTCTGCCGTTTGCGCAAAACGGCGGTCGGCAGCACTTTCCGTTTATCCCGGCGTGCGTTTCGCCGCTCAATTACGAGGGCAATGTGCGTGAATCGCTGCTGCGCTATAAATTCGGCGGCGCAACCGGGTACGCCAAGGTCTATGGCCGGCTCGTTGCCGAAACGGTGCGCACGGAGCTTCCGGGTGCGTATGACATCATCACCTGGGTGCCGCTGAGCCGCAAGCGCCTGCGCGAGCGCGGCTACGATCAGGCGCGCCTGCTGGCGAAAGCGACGGCAAAGGCACTCGGCATGCCGCTCACGCCGACACTCTATAAGCAGCGCAACACGCAGCCGCAGTCCGGCACCGGCGACGCGGCCAAGCGCCGCGCGAACATCACCGGCGCCTACCGCATAAAGAAGGGGGCGGACGTGACGGGAAAGCGCGTCCTGCTCATCGACGACATCGTCACGACCGGCTCCACACTCTCGGAATGTGCGCGTGTGCTTGGCAAAGCGGGCGCGGAGCAGGTCGTCTGCGCCACCGTCGCGCGCGCGGCCGACTAAAACAGCCGCGAGACGGCTACGATTGACTATAACATCCGCTGCGCGGATGATACAGGAGTTTTGCTTTATGATGATTTTTGAACGTGACATTGCCATTGACCTCGGCACGACCAACATCCGCGTGTTTGTGCGCGGCAAGGGCATCATGCTGCGCGAGCCGTCCATTGTGGCGGTCGACAAGTATACGGGCCGGATGCTCAAGGTCGGTCAGGACGCGCAGAAAATGCTCGGCCGCACCCCGGCGAACATCGTGGCCATCCATCCGATCAGCGCGGGCGTCATCTCGGACTATGACATGACGGCGCTCATGCTCAAAGAGCTGCTCTCACGCGTGACGTCGTTCAGCCTCTTCAAGCCGCGTGTGCTCGTCACGGTGCCGAGCAGTGTGACCGGCGTGGAGGAGCGCAACGTCATCGACGCCGTCATCGAGGCCGGCGCGCGCAAGGTGTACCTCGTGGAGTCCGCCGTGGCCACGGCAGCCGGTGCAGGGGCGGACATCTCCAAGCCGGACGGCCATCTGGTCATCGACATCGGCGGCGGCACGACGGAGGTCGCGGTCGTCTCCCTCGGCGGCGTGGTCGAGAGCGAATCCATCAAGACCGCCGGCGACGCCTTTGACGAGGCGATCGTGCGCTATGTGCGCCGCAAGCACAACATCCTCATCGGCAAGCGCACGGCTGAGGAGCTCAAGATCGGCATCGCGTGCCTCGTGCCGCGCGCGGAGGTGGGCATTCAGGAGGTCAAGGGCCGCTGCCTGACGACCGGTCTGCCGAAATCCGTGAAGATCAGCTCCGTCGAGCTCGTGGAGGCCATTGCCGAGCCCGCGCGCGACATTCTCGAGACCATCCACATGGTGCTCGAGCGCACGCCGCCGGAGCTCGTGGCGGATCTGGCACAAAACGGCATCATTATGGCCGGCGGCGGCAGCCTGATCTACGGCTTTGACCAGCTCGTGGAGAAGGACACCGGCATCCGCACGACGGTCGTAGACGATGCGCTCTCGTGCGCGGCTTTCGGCAGCGGCAAGATGCTCATGAATCTCAACGACATGCAAGACGGTATGGTAAATCTCGCGCGCAAGCGCCAGATGAAGGCATAAACACAAAGGCCGGGCATCCCCGGCCTTTTTCTGCTATGTACTATCACACTTTGAACGAGGAGCTGCGCCGCCGCTTCGGCTGCAAGGTCTATAAGCTCGCGCTCGACGGCGGCTTTACCTGTCCGAACCGGGACGGGACTATCGGTGCGCGCGGCTGTATTTTCTGCGCCGGGGACGGTTCCGGTGCCTTCGCCGCTGACCGCGCACTGGACATTCCGCAGCAGATCGAGGCGGCCAAGGTGCGCGTAGCCGGTAAAAACGGCGGCGGTAAATACATTGCCTATTTTCAGAACTTCACGAACACTTATGGCAGCATCGCGCGCATGGAGCGCCTGTTCACACAGGCGCTTGCGCCGGAGGATGTTGCGGCGCTGTCGGTCGCCACGCGGCCGGACTGCCTGCCGGATGCGGTGATCGCGCTGCTGCAGCGGTTGAACACGGAAAAGCCCGTCTGGGTCGAGCTCGGCCTGCAGACCATCCATCCGCAGAGCGCGGCCTATATCCGCCGCGGCTACGACCTGCCGGTGTTTGACGATGCGGTCCGCCGCCTCCGCGCGGCCGGTCTGGAGGTCATTGTGCACCAGATCCTCGGCCTGCCGGGGGAGACGGATGCGCAGATGGTGCAGACCGCGCGCTATATCGGTCAGAGCGGGGCGCAGGGCATCAAGCTGCACCTGCTGCATGTGCTGCGCGGCGCGGATCTGGCGGCGGACTACGCTGCCGGAAAGTTCGAGGTGCTCACGCCGGAGCACTATATCGACCTGCTCGAGCAGTGTCTGCGCGTACTCCCACCGGAGGTGGTCATCCACCGCCTGACCGGCGACGGCGCCAAGCGCGACCTCATCGCGCCGCTCTGGAGCGCGGACAAAAAGCGCGTGCTCAATGCGATCCACGCAGCTTTCGCGCGCGACGATCTGGTGCAGGGCTCGGAACTGTAAATTGGGCATAAAAAACGCGCGCAGAGGTATTCTGCGCGCGTTTTATCAACAAATGAAATCAAATCTTACTGTTGAGCCAGTCGAGGATATCCGCATAGACCTCGTCCTTGTTGAGCTCGTTGAGCATCTCGTGGCGGCCATCCTTGTAAAGCTTGAGCTTCACGTCCTTGCAGCCGACCTTCAGGAAGCGGTTGTAGACCTTCTTGACGCCCTCGCCGTAGTTGCCGACCGGATCGCCGTCGCCGGCCATGAAGTAGACCGGGGTGGCCTTGTTCATCTTATTGAGATTTTCCGTTTTCCAGATATACTGCAGACCGCCCATCATATCATGGAACATGCCGGCCGTTGCCATCGCGCCGCAGAGCGGGTCGGCGATGTACTGATCCACGATCGCCTCGTCGCGCGTCAGCCAGTCGAGGTTCGTGCGCACGTGGTCGTACTTCTTGTTGTAGCTGCCGAAGGCGAGCTTATCGAGCTTGGGGCTGTGGTACATCGGGCCATTGTCGATCATCTCGAGCTTGGCCATGAGCTTGCCGGCGGCGACGACGGCGGCCGGGTTCTGGCCGGTGCCGCTGATGATGACGCCCTTGAGTCCCTCCGGGTGATCAATAATGTAGGTGCGGGTCAGGAAGCTGCCCATGCTGTGGCCGAACAGGAAGTAGGGGACATCGGGGTACTTGGCGGCAGTCAGTTTGTGGAGCTGATCCATGTCGCTCACGACATCGTTCCAGCCGTCCTTTTCCGCAAAGAAGCACAGCTCCTGCTCGTTTTCGGCGGTCTTGCCGTGGCCGAGGTGGTCGTTGGCGACGACGACAAAGCCGTTGTCGGCCAGAAACTCCATAAACGGGGCATAGCGGTAAATGTGCTCGGCGACGCCGTGCGCGATCTGCAAAACGGCGCGGACCTCGCCGTCGGGGGTGCATTCTCTCGCAAATACCTTGTGTTTCCCGTCAGTGGACAAAAACCTGAAATCATGAAAAGATGGCATAGCAATACTCCTCCAGTTGTGATATACTAAAAGCTACCTGAATTGTATTCCAATTGACGGATTCCGTCAAGTCTATGGAGGTTAATGTTAATTATGAACGGCTACATCATTGCACTTGACCAGGGTACAACCAGTTCCCGCTCGATTATCTTCGACAGCAAGGGCAACATCGTGTCTCTGGCGCAGTACCCCTTCACGCAGATCTACCCGAAGCCGGGCTGGGTGGAGCATGACCCGATGGTCATCCTCGAGAGTCAGCTGCTTGCCATGAGCGAGGCGTTTGAAAAGAGCGGCCTGTCGCCGACGGACATCGCCGGCATCGGCATCACGAATCAGCGCGAGACGACGATCGTCTGGGACAAGAACACCGGCAAGCCCGTCTATAACGCGATCGTCTGGCAGTGCCGCCGCACGGCGCCTATCTGCGACCGGCTCACGGCCGACGGTCTCGGCCCGTATGTGAAGGAAAAGACTGGCCTGCTCATTGACGCCTATTTCTCCGGTACGAAGATCAAGTGGATCCTCGATAACGTTCCCGGTGCGCGCGAGCGCGCCGAGCGCGGCGAGCTGTTGTTCGGCAACGTGGATTCGTGGCTCATCTGGAATCTGACCGGCGGCCGCGCCCATGTGTCGGATTACTCCAACTGCTCGCGCACGATGCTGTTTGACATTGATAATCTCTGCTGGGACGAGGAGCTGTGCGCACGCCTCGGCATCCCGATGAGCATGCTGCCGGTGCCGGTGCCATCGTCCATGGTGTATGGGCAGGTGACGGCGGGTCTTCCGGGGCTTGAGTCGCTCGAGGGCATACCGGTCTGCGGCAGCGCCGGCGACCAGGCGGCCGCCCTGCTGGGCCAGGCATGCATCGTGCCGGGCCAGGCGAAAAATACGTACGGCACCGGCTGCTTCACGCTCATGAATACCGGCAGCAAATCCGTGCGCAGCGTCAGCGGTCTGGTCACGAGCGTTGCGTGGTCGGTCAATGGTAAGACGACCTATGCGCTCGAGGGCAGCGTGTTCAATGCCGGCAGCTCCATTCAGTGGCTGCGTGATGAGCTCGGCCTGATCGGAACGGCACACGAGTGCGACATTCTGGCCGAGAGCGTGCCGGATAACGGCGGCGTGTACCTCGTGTCCGCGTTCACCGGTCTCGGCGCACCGCGCTGGGATATGTACGCCCGCGGCGCGATCGTCGGCCTGACGCGCGGCAGCAACAAGGCACACATTGCCCGCGCTACGCTTGAGGGCATCGCCTATCAGGTCAAAGACCTGCTTGACGCCATGCAGGTCGACGCCGAGAGTCCGATCTCTGTCCTGCGCGTGGACGGCGGCGCGTCCGTCAGCTCGTTTTTGATGCAGTTCCAGGCGGATATGCTGCGTGTGCCGATCGACCGGCCGAAGCTGGTCGAGACGACGGCGTTCGGCGCGGCGTTCCTCGCCGGTCTCGCCTGTGGCGTCTGGGAGAGCGTGGACGATATTGCGCTCCTGCGCCAGTCCGACCGCATTTTCAAGCCCGAAATGGATGCCGATCAGGCAAAGCAGTATCACGATAACTGGCTGCGTGCCGTCGGCAGAGCAGAAAAGTGGAGCCAGGAATGAACCGAAACCTGTTTTTTACCCCAACGGATATTCTATTGCCGGTGCATGCGGATATGCGGCGCTGGAGCGTCATCGCATGTGACCAGTTCACGGCGGATGCCGGCTATTGGCAGGCGGTGCAGGACACCGTCGGTGACGCACCGTCCACACTGCGGCTGATGCTGCCGGAGTTTTATCTCGGCAAGTGCGATGAGGGTGCGGCAACGCGCGAGATTCAGCAGACCATGCATCGTTATCTCGACGGCGGTGTATTCCGCACCGTGCCGCACAGTCTCGTGCTCGTGCAGCGCACGCTGCCGGGCGGCGCCACCCGCTGCGGTATTGTCGGCGCACTCGATCTGGAGGCGTATGATTACGCGCCGGATTCTGTCACGCCCATCCGCGCCACGGAGGGCACGGTCGCCTCGCGTCTGCCAGCACGTGTGCGCATCCGCGCGGCCGCGGCGCTGGAGATGCCGCACATCATGGTGTTTTACAGCGATCCGGATGATGCGATCTTCCGGGACGCGCTGGCGGCTGCCAACGAAACGCTGTATGATTTTGACCTCATGTCCGGCGGCGGTCACGTTCGCGGTCTGCGTGTTGCGGGCATGGATGCGGATGCGCTTGCCGCGCGCCTGTGCGCGACCGGTGTCGGCACGGACAGTGCGCACCCCATGCGATTTGCCATCGCCGACGGCAACCACAGTCTGGCGGCGGCCCGTCTGTGCTGGCTGGAAAAGAAACAGTCGCTCACGCCCGAGCAGGCGGCGGTCGATCCCGCGCGCTATGCGCTCGTCGAGCTCGTGAACCTGCACAGCTCTGCCGTGACGTTTGAGCCCATCCACCGCGTGCTCTTCGGCACCGATTCGTCCAAGTGGATGCAGACAGCGGAAGCGGCGCTGGCATCCGCAGACGGCAGCGGCTACGCGATCTCCCTGATTGCCGGGAGCGAGCGCCGGGATATTCTCGCCAAAGGTGCGTCCCTCGGCGAAGCGATTGCCGCGATGGACACGTTCTGCGCGGCCTATCTCGCGGAAAGCGGCGGCACGGTCGATTACATCCACGGCGACGATGAGGCGCTCGAGCTTGCGGCCGGCGACGGCTGCTGCGGCATCCTCATGCCGCGCATGGATAAGGCTGAGCTCTTCACGTCGGTGCTGCGCTCCGGCCCGTTCCCGAAAAAGAGCTTTTCCATCGGCCTCGGCGCGGACAAGCGCTACTACCTCGAGTGCCGCAAACTGTAATCCGCAAAAATACCACAGAAGAGACAGCCAATCGGCTGTCTCTTTTTTGTTCTGCCGCGCGCGGTACGTGCATAGGATGTGGCAGAACAAAAGAGGAGGGACCACCATGATCTTCACAAATCAGGCGCTGGCGCTGTTCCCGCCGGCGCTGGGACAGGCGATTGCGCACACGCAGCGTGACCGGCAGGAACTCGTGGAGGAGATCTGCTGCCGCATAGGCCAGGTGCCTGTGCTGCTGACGCAGGCCCATGCGTATCCAGCGGAATGCCGCGCCATCCTGGCAGGCGATCTGGACTATCTGCTCGAGCGCGCGACGGGGGCGTCCGTCTATGCGGCCGGTGAGCAGATCCGTCAGGGGTACTTACAGACGGCCGGCGGCTGCCGGGTCGGCCTTTGCGGTTGCGCCTACGGACAGGCCGCCGGGCAGATCGATGGTATCCGGCAGCTGAGCTCCGTGTCCGTGCGGATTCCGCACGCGGTGCCCGGCTGCGCCGATGCGCTTTTGCCGCAGCTGCTCAAGGATGGGTTTTGCAGCACGCTCATCCTCTCGCCGCCCGGAAACGGGAAGACGACGCTGCTGCGCGAGTGCGTGCGCTGCCTGTCCGATCTGGGCACGCGCATTTCGCTCATGGACGAGCGCGGCGAGATCGCGGCCGTGCAAAACCGCGCGCCGCAGTTTGACGTCGGGGCGAATACGGACGTGATGACTGGCGGACAGAAGGCTGCCTGCTGCATGATGCTCCTGCGCGCCATGCGGCCGGACGTGTTGGCCTTTGACGAGATCAGTGCGCCGGAGGACATTGAGGCTATCCGCATCGCCGCCGGCTGCGGCGTCGCGCTGCTGGCAACGGCGCATGCGCAGAGCGTCGCGGCGCTGCGGCACCGGGCACTGTACCGCGCGCTGCTGGACGAGCATATTTTCCGCCGCGCAGTTTGCATCACGCGCAGCGGCGGCGAGCGTGTCTATACCGTTGAGGACCTGACATGACGTGGCTGCACTGGCTGGGGGCGGCGCTGCTGTTTCTGGGCAGCACGGCCGCCGGGTTCGCACTGCGGCAGGAGCTGCGGCTGCGCCTACGCCTGCTCACGGCGGTGATTGACAGCCTGAATCTGCTGCGCAGCGATATTGTCGGCCGTCTGCTGCCGCTGCCGGAGGCACTGCGCCATCTGGCGGCGAGCGCGCCGGAGCCGCTGAGCACACAGTACGCCGTGCTCGCAGACAGCATCACGGACGGCGACCGGACGTTTTCCGAGAGCTGGTCGGCTGCGTTTCAGGCGCTGGACATGCTTGCGCCCGATGTACGTGCGGCACTGCTGACGCTGGGCGAACAGCTCGGAAAGTATGACGCGCAGCTCCAGCGCTGTGCGCTGGACGCCTGCATAGAGACACTGCAGGCTGCTGCCGCACGGATGCAGACGGACACAGCACAGCGCGGCAAACTGTTTTGCGGTCTCGGCGCGACGCTCGGTCTGCTCGCCGCCGTGGCGCTGTTTTGATTCCACAGGAGGCGCTTATGGACGTTGACCTTGTCTTTAAGATCGCGGCGATCGGGATCCTGGTCGCCGTGCTCAATATTCTGCTCTCGCGCGCCGGGCGCGACGAACAGGCGCTCATGACGACCATTGCCGGGCTTGTTGTGGTGCTGGTACTGGTGATCCAGAAGATCAGCGAGCTGTTCGACCTGATCAAGAGCCTGTTTTCCTTGTGATGGAGCCGGTCTTTCAGGCGATCATCATCGTGGTCATTGCCGCCGCTGCCGCCGCAACGGTCTATAAGACCGTGCCGGGCATGTCACTTTTGCTGAGCATCGCGGCGGCGCTGCTGGCGCTGCTTTTGTGCATCGGCCTGCTGGAGCCGCTGGCGGCGTTTTTCCGCGATGCGATTGCGCTCAGCGGCCTGTCCGGCGTCTACACCGGACCGCTGCTCAAGTGCATGACCATCAGTATCCTGACAATGATCGGGGAGAGCCTCTGCAAGGACGCCGGACAGGCTGCCGGCGCCTGTGCGGTACAGCTCGTGGGCGTGGCGGCCGCGCTGTATGCCGCGCTGCCGCTGATGCGCACGTTTTTGACCATGATCGGAGAATGCCTATGAAAAAGCGGCTGCTTGTGTTTCTGGCTGTGCTGCTGGTATTGGCGGCGTGCACGCCGGGGGCGCTTGCCTACGATGTTGCGGCCGAGCAGGCGGAGGATTTCGGCACGGAATCATTGGAATCCTCACTCCCGGAGCAGGCTTACGATGCCTTTGGCGCACTGTCCGTTGCGGATGCCGCGCAGCCGCAGTCCCTGCTCGCAAAGTTGTGGGCCTATATGCTGCGCGAGAGCGGGGGAGCCGTCGCATCGGCGGCACGCAACGCGGCGCTGCTGCTGGCAGTCGTGTTCCTGTCGGCCCTTTGCGCGTCTCTCTCGGCGAGCGGCGCCTGCGTAAAAGTCACGCAGATGGCCGGCACGGTGGCGGTCGCTGCGCTGAGCGTCACCCACGTGACCTCGTGCATCACCGCGGGCAGCGCGGCGCTTGCCACGCTGCGCGATTTTTCCAAGATCCTGCTGCCGAGCATGTGCGCCGCTGCGGCGGCAAGCGGCGCAGCGACGTCGGCGGCAGCAAAATATGCGGCGACGTCATTGTTTCTGGACGTGCTCCTGTCCGCCGAGACGGCAGTGCTCCTGCCACTTCTTTATTTGTACGCGGGTACGGTCATCTGCGGCACGACGCTCGAAAACGATGTGCTCGCGTCCCTCAGCGGCCTGCTGCGCAAGGCGTTCCGGCTGCTGCTCATCGGCTTTGCAAGCGTGTTCACGCTCTATCTGTCGCTGACGGGCATCCTCACCGGCTCGGCAGATGCAGCCGCGGCTAAGGCGGTCAAGACGGCCGTCTCTGCTGCGCTCCCGGTCGTCGGCAGCATCGTGGCCGATGCAGCGTCCACGGTCACTTCCAGCGCTGCGATCCTGCGCAGCGGCATCGGCATCGTCGGCGTCATCAGTGTTGCCGCGGTGTGCGTCACGCCGTATCTCCAGCTTGCCGTGCATTATGTTTTGTACAAGCTCGCGGCCGGTATCGCCGAGTCCTTTGCGGACAAGCGCGTCGGCCGGCTGATCGACGGTTTTGCGGATGTGTACGGCTTCCTGCTGGGGATGGTCGGCGTGGCGTCGCTCATTTTGTTTCTCTCGATCGTGTCGAGTATGAAGGCGGTGACGGGATGATGGAATCTGTACGTGCCTGGCTGCTCAGCCTGGCCGGTGTGGCGCTGCTGACGGCGCTGGCGTCGCTGTTTCCGACGTCGGAGAGCCTGCGGCGTATCACGAAGCTGGCCGGCGGCATTGCGCTCACGTGCCTACTGTTCTCACCGCTGGTGACGTTTGATTATGACGCCTATGCCGCTGCGCTGCAGGACTATCATGTCTCGGTGTCAACAGACGGCGCGGTGTCCGACAGCAGCGAGCGTTTGCAGCGCACGGTCATAGAATCGGAAATGCGCACATATATATTGGACAAAGCCGCGCAGTGCGGCGCCGCACTCGACGATGCGCAGGTCACACTGCAGTGGAGCACTGACGGCTATTGGTATCCGCAGTCCGTCCGCCTGATCACATCCGGGCCGGCAGCAGAAAACAGCCGCCTGGCGCAGATTATTGAGGCCGACCTCGGGATTCCGCGCACGCGGCAGGAATGGAGCAGCACATCATGAACACACGAAAACTCAGCGCTTTCGCAGCCAAGTACAAATACGTTCTCATCATTCTGCTCGCGGGGCTGGTTCTGCTCCTGCTGCCGACCGGCAGCAAGGCAAAGGTCAAGACAGTGCAGGCATCATCCGTCACCGAGCAGACCCAGACGCAGACCATCCAGGCGGAGGAGCAGCGCCTCACACAGCTCCTGCAGCAGATCAACGGCGCCGGACAAGTGCAGGTGCTGCTGTCCTACCGCTGCTCGGCCGAGCGGGAGCTGGCGACGGACGACACCGGAGAACCGACCATCATCTCCGCCGGCGGAGGGGCACAGGAGGCAGTGGAGCTTAAGACAGTCAGTCCGCAGTACCTCGGTGCGGTCATCGTCTGCGACGGGGCAGACTCGCCGCAGGTGCAGCTCGCCGTTACGCTGGCAGTGGCACAGTTTACCGGCCTGAGCACGGATCACATTTCCGTTCTCAGAAAGCAGCCGGATTCGCAATCTAAATAACGGGAGGGCGACTATGAAAAAAACCAAACGAAACATTGCGATCATTGTGGTGCTGCTGTTTGTCTGCGCCGCGATCTACTTTAACTGGTCGTACAACACCCAGTGGGGAAAGGCGGATGCCGAAATGGCCGCTGCCGAGGACGCCGCCACGGCGGCGGTCAAGGCGGAGGAGGACGCGGCCTCTGCGTCGGCGTCGGCCTCCGATGATTACTTTGCCATGGCGCGCCTGACGCGCCAGCAGTCGCGCGACGAGGCGCTGTCGATGCTCCAGTCGGCGTCGACGGCCGAGGGTGCTTCACAGGCGACGATCGACAGCGCCATGAGCGCCATCTCCGCCATGGCGAGCGATTCCATGACCGAGACGCAGATCGAAAATCTCCTGCTGGCCAAGGATTTTTCCGAGTGCGTGGTCTATATTACCGATGAGGGCATCACGGTCGCTGTGCCAGCCGATGGGCTGAGCACGGCGCAGGTCGCCACGATCACGGACACTATCGTCAAAGAGACGGACTATACCGCGCCGCAGATCAAGGTCATCGAGGTCAAGGCCGATGCGCAGGACGCGCAGTAAATAATGTAGGTTGCATAAGACAGCGCCCCGCTTCCCGCAAGCGGGGCGCTGTCTTGTACACAAATATGAAAGCCGGACGCGAGCAGCGCCTGAAAATTCGTCATATTGTCTCACATTGATTTATTAAAATTTCTTGACCAAATATATTTGTGAATATATACTTCTTACAGAGAAAGTGTACCTGTGCGAAGGTGCATCCGTAAAGAGATAGATTTGATAGAAAGAAGATGACGTATGAAAAAACGTGTTCTTTGTCTCATCCTCGCTGTGATCATGGTCGCCTGCCTGCTGCCGACGGCGGCCTTTGCCTCGACCAACGGCAAAACAGCGGACGATGCGATCAACTGGGTCAGAAGCCTGAACGGACAAACCGTCGGCAGCGGCGAGTGTGTGGCGCTGATTGTTGCCTACTACTCGTACCTTGGCCAGACCTCTCCGGGTGGCAATGGCGCGGATTATTCGTGGAAAGAGCCGCTCCCCGCCGGCTGGCAAAGACTAAAAAACGTACAGCCGCAGAAGGGCGACATTCTGGTCTACAGCGGCAACGGTGCAAACCCGGCTGGCCATGTCGCGATCTATGAATCGGACTACAGCACCTGGCACCAGAATTTCGGCAGCGCGCGCTGTGTAACACATGTCACACAATACAAATACAACGAATTTAAGAATCCGTATTGGGGCGTCATCCGCCCGGACTTTGGCAGCGCGGTATTTAAGCCGGATTTTATCGACATCGGCACAAACATCTACCGTTATATCATCCGCGCGGACAAATGGATGCCCACCGGAACGTGCTATGATCAAAATGCAAAGCAAGATGTGAAAATCGTCAACTCCGGCTCGTCTGACCCGAATATGATCTGGTTATTTACCCGCATGGGTTTTGACAATAGCTATGTGATCCAGAATGCATACAACAATTACTACCTCTGCTACGAGGGAAATTGCGCATCGCAGGCGAAAATCACAACAAGCAGCAAGCTGACCTCGAGCTGCTATTGGTATGTTGCTTACTACAATGGCCTCTGCAAGCTGGTGGCGAAGGACTCGGTCGCGTCCGGCAATTGGCTTGTGGTGGACTGCACAGGCGGTTATGCGACTCCCGGCACACAGCTCCAGCTGTATGCAAACTGGGGACCTCATGACAGCAACGGCAATGCGCAGTTGTTTAACATCTACACCGTGGAGAACTATCAACAACCGGCCAAGCCTCCCAAAGTGGAGCTCACGGTGCCGGACGTGGTCACTGTGGGCGAGGAATTTACGATCAGCTGGACGGAAAGCCCGCTTCAGGGCAAATATGATCAGCGAGAATATGAGGTGCATATCCGCAAAGGCGGTTCCGGATTTAAGACCATATACACGACTGACACAAGTGTGACGTTGACGCTTACGAAACCCGACACCTCCTATAATGTGTATTTGACCGTGTACAACAGAAAATATCAAGACTATAAGTCAGAGGCCTTTGCGACTTTCCGCTGTATCCGGGAGACCGCGCACGAACACAGCTACGACGCTGTCGTGACTGCGCCGACCTGCACGGAAAAGGGCTACACGACGCACACCTGCTCCTGCGGCGACAGTTATGTGGACACTTACACGGACGCGCTCGGCCACGCATGGGACGGCGGCACGGTGACCAAGCAGCCGACTGCAACAGAGACCGGCATCAAGACCTACACCTGCACCCGCTGCAGCGCGACGAAAACGGAGACCATTCCGGCTGGCAGCTGTCCGAGTGCCGGGTTCACGGATGTACCGGGTGAGGGCAACTGGGCGCACGCCGGAATCGACTACTGCGTGGCCAACGGCCTCATGTCCGGCGTCGGCAGCGGCCGGTTCGCGCCGAAGATGACAACGACGCGCGCACAGATTGTGCAGATCCTCTATAATCTCAAGGGCGAGCCGAAAGTTTCCGGAACCATGCCGTTTACCGACCTGACGCAGAACTGGTACAAGGATGCGGTGCTCTGGGCGTACCAGACCGGGGTCGTCTCCGGTACGTCTGCCACGACGTTTGCGCCCGACCTGCCGGTGACGCGTGAGCAGATCGCCGTCATCCTCATGGGCTATGCGGAGAAGGTGCTCGGTGTGACGCGTACCTGGACGCCTGCCGACCTGAGCGTCTACCCGGACGCGAGCAGCGTGTCCGACTGGGCAAAGGACGCGCTGGCAGGCGCCGTGACGCTGGGCCTGATCTCCGGCGCAAGCAATGATGGTCAGACCCTCCTCAACCCGCAGGGCAGCGCGACCCGTGAACAGGTCGCGACGATCCTGATGGCGTTTTGCAAGAACGTGAAAAAGTAATACAGCTTTTCGGATGCACCCTGCAAAGATTGCGGGGTGCATCTTTTTGCCGGACGGAAAACATTTTTCTTTCTTTTTGCCGCTGCACGTGGTACACTATACTGTACAATTTTATCAGGAGGTATTTTTCTATGCCGGAAAATTATATTACTTGCCAGGATGAAAAGGGCAGCATCAATATCTCTGAGGACGTCGTTGCCGCCATGGTGCGCGCAGCGATCACGGAAGTGGACGGCGTCGCCGGTGTTGCGACCTCTACCGGTACGGAGCTGGCCGAGCTGCTCGGCATCAAGTCCGCCGCCAAGGGCATCAAGGTGCAGATCGTGGACGGCACGATGACGGTCGATACGATCATTACGGTGCGCTATGGTTGCAGCGTTGTGGCGGTCGCGAAGGCCGTGCAGGAATCGGTCACGAGCGCGGTTGAGTCCATGACCGGCATGGGCAAGCCCATTGTCAACGTGCACGTGTCCGGCGTGGCTTTTGACAAATAAAAAGAAGCAGGAGAAATCACTATGACAAGAACGGTTGCGCGTGAGATCGCAATCCAGCTCAGCTTTGCCGCGCAGCTCGCCGGGGATGACGCCCGCGAGACGGCGGATACCTTCTTCAGCCGGGAATACTTTGCGACGCTGGCGGAGGAGGATCCGCTGTTTCAGGAGTATCCGGACGAGAAGCAGCTCGACTATATCCGCCGTCTGACCGGCCTGGTCTATGACCATATGTATGAGCTGAATCACATGATCGAGAAATATGCCCGCGGCTGGCGGCTGGAGCGCATTTCCCGCGTCGCTGCGGCGATCATGCGCTGCGCCATGTGCGAGATTCTGTATATGGACGACGTGCCGAACGCCGCCGCGATCAACGAGGCGGTGGAGCTGGCCAAGGGCTACGAGGAGCCGGAGACGGTCGCGTTTATCAACGGCGTGCTCGGCAGCTTCGTGCGCGGCGAGGTCGAGCCGGAAGCCGAAGCGGAAAAGACAATTGCTGAGGAACCGGCTGCCGAGCCAGAACAGGCGCCCGAGAACGGCGCCGAAGGCTGACATGGCGCGTACATCCTTTACCGTAACGGAGCTCAACGCCCACATCAAGCAGCTGCTGGATGCGGACGCGCTGCTCGGCAATGTCTGCGTGACGGGGGAACTGTCCAACTACAAGGTCTATCCATCCGGCCACCACTATTTCACGCTCAAGGACGCCGAGAGCAGTCTGCGGTGCGTGATGTTTCGCAGCAGCGCACAGTCGCTGCGCTTTCGTCCGGCGAGCGGTATGAGCGTCGCGGCGGTCGGCCGCATCGCGGTCTATCCGCGCGACGGCGCGTATCAGCTCTACTGCACGCGGCTCATACCGGGCGGCGTGGGCGACTTGTATGCCGCTTATGAGCAGCTCAAGGAACAGCTGCAGAAAGAGGGCCTGTTTGACCGCGCGCACAAAAAGCCGCTGCCGGCATTTCCGCAGCGGATCGCTGTGATCACATCGTCGGCGGGCGCGGCCGTGCGTGATATTATCCGCGTGCTCGGCAAGCGCTGGCCCGCCAGCAAGGTCGTGCTGCTGCCCGTGCGCGTGCAGGGGACGGAGGCGCCGGCGGAGATCGCCGGCGCCATCCGGTATGCCAATCGCTATCAGATTGGCGACCTGATCATCACTGGCCGCGGCGGCGGTTCGATCGAGGACCTGTGGGCGTTTAATGACGAGCGGGTCGCGCGTGCGATCTATGATTCGGACATCCCGGTCATATCTGCCGTCGGACACGAACCGGATGTGACGATCTCGGACTTCGTGGCCGATCTGCGCGCCGCAACGCCGTCGAACGCGGCGGAGCTGGCCGTGCCGAATGCGGAGGATATCCGCGAAACACTGCGCGGATATGACATCCGCATGGTGCAGGCGATGCGCAAACAGATGACGCAGCGCCGGACCGCACTGCAGAATCTGGCCGGCCGCCGTGTGCTGCAGTCACCGGCTGCTTATTTTGACCTCCGGCGCGTGGAGCTGGACTACACCCGCAGCCGCCTGACGGCGGCAGGGGAACACTGGCTTGCTGCGCGCAGACATGACTTTGCGCAGTACGCAGCGGCGCTGGATGCGATGAGTCCGCTGAAAGTACTTGCCCGCGGCTACGCCGTGGCAACGGATGCCGACGGTGCGGTGCTCCGCTCAGCGGCGCAGACACAACCCGGCGACACGATCCGCGTACAGCTTCAGGACGGTGCGCTGCACTGCACCGTGAACAACAGGGAGGGTGCCCATGGCAAAACAGAAACTGACCTTTGAAGCGTCCATGCAGCGGCTGGACGAGATCGTCAAGCAGCTGGAAAAGGGCGATGTGCCGCTTGATGCGTCGCTGGCGCTGTTTGAGGAGGGATCACACCTGCTCGCGGCCTGCAACGAAATGCTGGATACGGCAGAGCAGAAAGTCGTGCAGCTCAAGAAAGGGAGTGACGGTGCGCCCGTCGAGCTCCCGTTTGAAACCGAGGAATGATACATGGATTATCAGGCACAGTATCAGGAATATAAAGCGCGCGCCGATGCGGCGCTCAATACTTATTTTGCGGACACGGCCATGTCCTATCACCGCCTTCTGGAGGCGATGCACTACAGCCTGACCGCTGGCGGCAAGCGTCTGCGCCCGGTACTGGTGCTCGCGTTCTGCGCCGCGTGCGGTGGGGACGTACGGGCTGCACTTCCGATCGCATGCGCGGTCGAGATGGTGCATACTTATTCGCTCATCCATGACGATCTGCCGTGCATGGATAACGATGACCTGCGCCGCGGCAAGCCGACGAACCACGTGATTTACGGTGAGTGCACGGCGACGCTTGCAGGCGACGCCCTGCAGGCAGAAGCGTTCCGCACGATCCTTTCGACGGACCTGCCGGTGGAAGTGCGCGCCGAATGCGCGCGTCTGCTTGCGGAAGCCGCCGGTGAAAGCGGCATCTGCGGCGGTCAGCAGCTCGATATGGAGGGCGAGGGCAAGGTCCTCACGAAGGAGGAACTGATGGACATCAATGACCGTAAGACATCAGCGATGATCCACGCCGCCTGCCTCATGGGTGTGACCTGCGGCGGCGGCAACGCGCAGCAGCGCGCGGCTGCGGCGCAGTATGCCAAGGCGCTTGGCCTGGCATTCCAGATCCGTGACGACATGCTCGATGTCATCAGCACGGAGGCAGAGCTCGGCAAGCCTATCGGCTCGGATGCGCGCGAGGGGAAGAACACCTTCATGGCGCTCTATGGTCTGGAGCGCTGCAGCGCCTATGTGCACGAGCTGTCCGAGGAAGCGGCTGCGGCCGTGGACGGTGTGTTTGCGGACAGCGCTTTCCTGCGGCAGCTCGCCCGCTCACTGGCGGATCGGAAAAACTGACCCCATAAACCACCGGACTTCCGGTGAAAATACGAAAAGTGCCGGCTTACTCTTGTAAAGTCCGGCACTTTTTGTTATAGTATATCATGTATTATTATGCGTGAGGTATTCTGTTTTGAGTATATTAGAGCGAATCCATTCACCGGCCGACCTGAAGGCGCTGCCGGCGGAAGAAATTCCGGCACTGTGTGCGGAACTTCGTTCTTTCCTGGTCGAGAATCTTGCAAAGACCGGCGGGCATCTGGCGTCCAATCTCGGCGCGGTGGAGCTCACGGTCGCAATCGACCGTGTATTTAACACCGAAAACGACCGGCTCGTGTTCGACGTCGGTCATCAGAGTTACGTGCATAAGATTCTGACCGGACGAAGAGAGGCGTTTACCACGCTGCGGCAGTTCGGCGGCATCGCCGGCTTCCCGAAGCCGGACGAGAGCGTGCACGATGCGTTTGTGGCCGGCCACGCCTCCACGTCGATCTCCGTCGCGCTGGGTATGGCCCGGGCGCGCACGCTCACGGGAGCGGACTATGACGTCATCGCCCTCATCGGCGACGGCGCGCTGACCGGCGGCCTGGCATATGAGGGCCTGTCGGACGCCGGGCAGAGCGGCGAGCCGATGGTCATCGTGCTCAACGATAACGGTATGTCTATCAACAAAAATGTTGGCGGCATGGCGACGCTGCTGTCCAAGCAGCGCGTGAAGCCGAGCTATCTGCACTTCAAGCAGTTTTACCGCAGCACCGTCGGCAAGGCGCGCGGGCTATATAAAGTACTGCACCGTGTGAAGGAGCGTGTGAAAGATCTCGTCCTGCCGAACAACATGTTCGACGATATGGGCTTTTACTATATTGGCCCGGTGGACGGGCACGATGAGCCACAGCTGGAGAAGATGCTGCGCTGGGCACGCGATCTGCGCCAGCCGGTGCTGCTGCACGTCGTGACGCAAAAGGGCAAGGGCATCCCATATACGGAGCAGGCGCCGGAAAAATATCATGGCGTCAGCTCGTTCGACCCAGTGACCGGCGCGCTGCCGGCATCCAAGCCGGACTTTTCGCATGTATTCGGCGAAACACTCTCGCAGCTGGCAGACGAGGATCCGACGGTCGTCGCCATCACGGCGGCCATGCTGACCGGTACGGGCCTGACAGCCTTTGCCGAGCACCATCCTGACCGGCTCTATGATGTCGGCATTGCGGAAGGGCATGCGATCACGATGGCCAGCGGCATGGCCAAGCAGGGGCTCAAACCTGTTGCGGCGATTTACTCCAGCTTTCTGCAGCGCGCGTACGACATGCTCATCCACGACACGGCGCTGCAGCGGCTGCATCTGGTCCTCGGCGTTGACCGCGCCGGCATCGTCGGCAACGACGGCGATACGCACAACGGCTGCTTTGACATCAGTTATCTGAGCTCCGTGCCGTATATGCGCATCCTTTGCCCGGCGAGCTTCGCCGAGCTGCGCGCAATGCTGCGCAAGGCGGTGCTGGAGCTGGACGGTCCGGTCGCCGTGCGTTATCCGCGCGGCGGCGAGGGCGCTTATCGGGACTGTCATCCGGAGCCTGTCACGGTTTTGCGGGAAGGCAGCGATCTGACGATTCTGACCTACGGCATTGTCATCAACGATGTGCTGCAGGCGGCAGAGCAGCTTGCACAGCAGGGCATTTCGGCCGAAGTGATCAAGCTCGCGCAGGTCGCGCCGCTGGAATGGACACCGGTACTTGCGTCCTTACACAAGACGGGGCGGCTGCTGGCTGTCGAGGACGTCTGCGCGGCCAACTGTGTTGGCGAGCAGGTGCTCTCCGCGGCAGAACAGGCCGGCATCACGCTGAAAGCAGCGCGGCTGCTGAATCTTGGCAACGGCATCATCCCGCACGGCGCGCCGGATGTGCTCAAAGCGGCATACGGCCTAGACGCCCGGGCGATCACTGTCGCCGCGCAGGCGATGCGCTCCGACGAGAGAGGGGAGAACGGCGCATGAAGAAGGTACGACTCGATCAGCTTGTTTTTGATCAGGGTTTTAGTGAGAGCCGCGAGCGCGCGAAGGCGATCATCATGAGCGGCGTGGTCTATGTCAACGGTCAGCGCGCGGACAAGCCCGGCGCGCAGGTCGCACCCGATGTGAAAATCGAGGTGCGCGGCAACACGCTGCCCTATGTCAGCCGCGGCGGCTTCAAATTGGAAAAGGCGCTCAAGGTATTTCCGGTCGATCCCACCGGTCTGACGTGCATCGACTGTGGCGCCTCGACCGGCGGCTTCACGGATGTGCTGCTGCAAAACGGCGCGGCAAAGGTCTATGCCGTCGATGTCGGCTACGGCCAGCTGGCCTGGAGCCTGCGCAACGATCCGCGCGTGATCTCCAAGGAGCGCACAAACGTGCGCTATATCACGAGCGATCAGATCCCGGAACCGCTGGATCTCGCAGTCATGGATCTGTCGTTCATCTCCGTGAAACTTATCCTGCCGGCGGTCTGTCCACTGCTGAAAGACGACGCTGCAGTCGTCTGCCTCATCAAGCCGCAGTTTGAGGCCGGGCGCGAAGAGGTCGGCAAAAAGGGCGTCGTCCGGGATCCGAAAGTGCATCTGGAGGTGCTCGAGAGCTTTCTGGACTTTGTGCCCGGTGCGGGCTTTACCGTCATGGGGCTGGACTATTCGCCCATCAAGGGCCCGGAGGGCAACATTGAGTACCTTGGCTACCTGCGCAAGGGGACGCACCCTGCGCCGGAGCTGGATCCGGCGGCCGTTGTGGAACAATCGCACGGTGCGCTGGCCCACGGAAAAGAGAGCAGCGTATGAAACATATTGTCATTGCGGCCAATCCATATCGGGACAGCGGATTACAAAAAGCGCTGTCGGTTTATCGGATGCTCACGGAGCACGGCCATCAGGTCATCGTCTCGCCGGTGTTTGCGCCGAAAGCCTATCTGCCGGAGAATATCCCGGTGCAGTTGCTGGAGCAGGCGGCTCAGGACGCCGCACTCATCATCGTCATGGGCGGCGATGGGACGATCCTGCATGTTGCAGTCACACTTCGCGACCACGCGATCCCGATCATCGGCGTGAACTTCGGCGGCAAGGGATTTCTGGCCGGTCTGGAGGACGATGAGCTGGACATGCTGCTCGAGATCGCGGACGGGAAATATACGATCAGCCGGCGCATGATGCTCGACGTGGAGCTCGTGCGCAATGAGCGGACAATCTGCACGCAGTCGGTGCTCAACGACGTGGTTATTCACGGCGGGCACGTAGACTGCATCGGCGTGACCGCTTATGGTGACGGCGTACCCATCACGCGCTTTAACGGTGACGGTATCATCGTCGCCACGCCGACCGGTTCCACGGCCTACTCCATGTCGGCCGGCGGCCCGCTCGTCGAGCCGGAAAATGAAAACATCATCATGACGCCCATCTGCGCGCACAGTCTGGCCGGAAAATCCTTTGTGCTTGCGCCCGGGCGGCAGATCACAATCGTGCCGGAGCGGATCCATGACCGGCCGGCCATTCTTGTGGCGGACGGTGGGGACAGCATCGCACTCATCCGCGGCGACCAGATCCGCATCCGCAGATCGGACAATTACACGCTGCTGGCCGATACCGGCATCCGCAGCTTTTATGAAACGGCTTTTGGCAAGCTGACAGACAGACTATGAGGAGGGACGACGTGAAATCCACCAGACAAAACATCATTTTGCAGATCATTGCAGAGCAGGAGATCGAGACGCAAAACCAGCTCATGGATGTGCTGGCACAGCACGGTGTTCCGAGTACGCAGGCGACGCTGTCACGCGATATCAAGGAGCTGCACCTGACAAAAACCCTCTCGCCGAGCGGGAAATACCGCTACGCCGCACCGGCGGCGGACGAATTTCCCGGCTACGACGAGCGGCTGAAAAAAATCTTCCGCGAGTGCGTAACATCTTACGCCGAGGCGCAGAACATCATCGTCATCAAGACGCTGCCGGGCCTTGCCTCGGCTGCGTGCTCCGCGCTTGACAGCATGCGCATCGACACGCTTGTCGGCACGCTGGCGGGCGACGACACGGCGTTTCTGCTCATGAAGGACAACACATCCGCCGATGAGTTTTTCCACGAGATCGAAAAGCTGCTTTGACGACACCGCAGGAGGTGAAGCGCTTTGCTGCGAGAACTGCATATTGAAAACGTCGCGGTCATCGAGCGGGCCAATCTGGAACTCGGCCCCGGCCTGAACATTCTGACCGGCGAGACCGGCGCGGGCAAGTCCATCCTTGTAGACGCCATGCACGCGATCCTCGGCGCGCGCGCCTCGCGCGAACTGGTGCGCACCGGTGCCGAGAAGGCGGTCGTCTGCGCAACGTTCGATCCCGATCCGTGCCAAGCCTGGTGCGAAGAAAACGAGATCGAGTGCGACGATGAACTCATCATCCGCCGCCAGATTACGGCAGAGGGCAAGACGTCCTGCCGCGTCTGCGGTGTTCCGGTCACGACGGCGCAGCTGCGCACGCTGGGTGCGCTGCTGCTCGATATCCACGGCCAGAACGACGGTCAGCACCTGCTCGACGAGCGGGAGCACCTGCGCAATCTGGACCGGTTTGGCCAACTGGAACCGGAGCTCGCGCGCTATCGCGAGCAGTACCGGGCCTATCAGGCGCTGTGCAAGGAGCGTGACACGCTCTCGACCTATGAAAACGAAAAGGAACTGCTGACCGAAAGTCTCCGCCGCCAGATCGAAGAGCTGGAGCGCGCGGAGCTCAAGGCCGGGGAAGAGGCGGAGCTCACGGAGCGGAGTGACCTGCTGCGGAACTTTGAAAAGCTCTCAGAGGCGGTCGATCAGGCGTATGATCTGCTGGCCGGGCGGGACGATTCTGCATCCGCGCTGGCGGGAGAAGCCCTGTCGGAGGTCGAGCGTGCCGCGAACTACGCGAGTGAGCTTGTGAGTCTGCCGGAAGCGGTCAAGAGCGCCGTCTTCACGCTGCAGGACGCGGCGGAGACGCTGCGCGACTTCCGCGACGGGCTGGACTTTTCCGATGAGGAGTTTGACCGCATCGAAACGCGCCTGTCACTGCTCCGGCGGCTGGAGCGGAAATACAACACAGACGAGGCAGGGCTGATCGACACGCTCGATGCGGCCCGAACCCGGCTCGATCAGATCGAATACGCCGGCGACCGGCTGCAGAAGCTCGAGTCGCTGATCCAGAAGCAGGCGGAGCAGACGCGCGCCGAGGCGGCGAAATTGACACAGGCGCGCCAGACCGCCGCAGCGGCATTGGAGCAGCAGGTCGAACGCGAACTGCGCGAGCTGTCCATGCCGTCGGCACGTTTTCGCGTGGAAATCACGCCGCTCGGCGGCGATCCCGGCTTTCAGGCCGTGGGCGCGGACAATGTGCGCTTTCTGATCTCGGCGAACACCGGCGAGGCGCTCGGCCGCATCAGCAAGATCGCGTCCGGCGGTGAGCTGTCGCGCATCATGCTGGCACTCAAAAACGTCTTTGCCGAACGCGATGACGTACCATCCATGGTTTTTGATGAGGTGGACGCCGGTGTCTCCGGCGTGGCCGCACAGCGCGTGGGGGAGAAGCTCAGCAAACTCTCCGTGACCAAGCAGGTCATCTGCATCACGCACCTGCCGCAGATCGCTGCCATGGCCGATCAGCATTACCTGATCGAAAAGTGCGAGCATGACGGCCGCACCCGCACAACGGTGCAGCCCCTTGATCATGACGGCCGTCAGCGCGAGATCGCGCGGCTTTACGGCGGCGACCATATCACACCCCTGACGCTGGCCAGCGCGGCCGAGCAGCTTGCCTCTGCCGCTGCCTATAAACAATCACTCAAGAAAGGTGAGAGAGAATCATGAGTATTCAGGAATCCGCCATTGCATATCACAACAGCGGCTGCAACTGCGCACAGAGCGTGCTTGCCGCGCTGCAGGAGGAGACCGGTCTGGACGAAAACACCGCCAAGCGCGTCGCGGCCGGTTTTGGCGGCGGCGTCCGCTGCGGAGAGATTTGCGGCAGCATCACCGGCGCCGTGATGGCGTTCGGCCTCGCGGCCGACCAGGCCACCGCCACCGCCATGACCAAGCAGATGACGCAGAGCTTCCGTGCTGAATTTGGCTGCCTGCGCTGTCAAGAGCTCGTGGCAAAAAACGGTGGCAAAGGCCACTGCGCCCACATGATTGCCTGGGGCGCGCAGCGCGCCGAAGAAATTCTCGCTGAAAATAAAGTCAAAGAATAACGCAAGGGAGAGAAAACGATGACACTGTATGATGAACTGATCGCCCGCGGCCTGATCGCACAGGTGACGAACGAGGACGAGATCAAAAACATGATCAACAACGGCAAAGCTACGTTTTACATTGGCTTTGACTGCACGGCAGATTCGCTGCACGTCGGCCACTTCATGGCCCTGTGCCTCATGAAGCGCCTGCAGATGGCGGGCAACAAGCCTATCGCCCTCATCGGCGACGGCACGACCCTCATCGGCGATCCCTCCGGCCGCACGGATATGCGCCAGATGCTCACCGAAGAGACCATCAAGCACAACGCCGAGTGCTTCAAGCGCCAGATGGAGCGCTTCATCGACTTCTCGGACGGCAAGGCGCTCATGCTCTATAACTCCGAGTGGCTCAAGCCACTCAACTACATTGAGCTCCTGCGCGAGGTCGGCGCGTGCTTCTCCGTGAACAATATGCTGCGCGCCGAGTGCTACAAACAGCGCATGGAAAAGGGCCTGAGCTTCTTGGAGTTCAACTACATGATCATGCAGAGCTATGATTTCTACTACATGTTCCAGCACTATGGCTGCAACATGCAGTTCGGCGGCAACGACCAGTGGTCGAACATGCTCGGCGGCACGGAGCTCATCCGCCGCAAGCTCGGCAAGGACGCCCACGCCATGACAATCACGCTGCTGCTCAACTCCGAGGGCAAGAAAATGGGCAAGACCGCCAAGGGAGCTGTCTGGCTTGACCCGAACAAGACCAGCCCCTTTGAATTTTACCAGTATTGGCGCAACGTCGATGATGCCGACGTGCTCAAGTGCATCCGCATGCTGACGTTCCTCCCGCTCGAGGAGATCGACAAGATGGACGGCTGGCAGGGCGAGCAGCTCAACAAAGCCAAGGAGATCCTGGCCTATGAGCTCACAAAGATGGTTCACGGCGAGGCCGAGGCCGATAAGGCGCAGGCGGCTGCAAAAGCCGTGTTCGGCGGCTCCGGCGAAGGTGTGCCGACGGTCGAGATCACGGCCGAAGACGGCACGGACATCCTCAGCCTGCTCGTCAAGAGCGGCCTGTGCGCGTCCAAGTCCGACGCCCGACGCAATGTGCAGCAGGGCGGTGTAGCGGCCAACGACGAGAAGGTCACCGATATTGCCAAGACCTTTTCGGGCGCGGAGCTGAAAGCCGGCATCGTGCTCAAGCGCGGCAAGAAAAACTTCCGCAAGGTGCTGCTGAAATAATCAAAATCCGACAGATTGATCGCGCCCCGCCGTTCCCGGCGGGGCACTTTTGTTGACGTTGCCGAAATGTATAAATTTTTATTCCAGCGCTTGAAAAAAGTCGGTTTGAGTGGTATAACTTCAAGTTGATGGTTAGTGGTATCTAATTTAAATTCGAGTCAGCTAACCTGACCGCAGTCATGCGGATCAAAAAACACGGAGGTAATCATGATGAGCATGGAAAAATTGGGAGCATTTGTTGGCGGCGCACTGTTTGCAACGGTCGGCGCGAAGATTCTCGCAAGCAAAGATGCCCAGAAGGTGTATGTGTATACGACGGCAGCCGCGCTGCGCGAGAAAGAGGACGTCATGGCAGTTGTGACGAACATCAAGGAGCTCGCGGGTGACGTTCTGGCCGGCGCCAAGGCGTTCAACGAAAAGCGCGCGGCCGAGCAGGCCGAGGTCATTGAGGACACGGCAGAGAAGGCTGAGTAAGTATGAAATGCACAATCCTGCATGAAACCCGAGGCCGTATGCGCGTGCATACAATGCAGGGTGCCATGTCGCTGCAGCAGGCGGACATTCTGGAAGCATACCTGAATCAGACCCCGGGCGTGACGAAAGCAACGGTCTATGACCGCACCGGTGACGCTGTGATCTGTTATGACGGGCCGCGGGAAGCGGTTACAAAAGCGCTCTCGTCCTTTGCCTATGCCAATGAGCAGGCGCTCGCTCCGGAGCACAGCAGCCGCGCCATGAGCCGCGAGTTTGAGGACAAGCTGGTCGCGTCGCTGTGCTGGCGCGGTCTCAAGCAGCTGTTCGTTCCGAGCTCTGTACGCACGCTGATCACGGTCGCGCGTTCTGTGCCGTATATCAAGGCCGGGCTGACGTGCCTGATGCACAAGAAGATCCAGGTGCCGGTGCTGGACGCAACGGCGATTTCGGTCTCGATGCTGCGTAAGGACTTCAAGACGGCAAGCTCGATCATGTTCCTGCTGGGCATCGGTGATATTCTTGACGAGTGGACGCACAAAAAGTCTGTTGCTGATCTCGCGCAGACCATGTCCCTGAATGTGGACAAAGTCTGGAAAGAGACGGACGCAGGCTCGGTGCTTGTGCCGGTGGCAGACGTTCAGGTCGGTGACCGGATCGTGGTCCGCACCGGCAGTGTGATCCCACTTGACGGCAAAGTTGTTGCCGGTGAGGCGATGGTCAATCAGGCGTCCATCACGGGTGAGCCGCTGGCCGTCCGCAGAACGGAAGGCGGCTATGTCTATGCCGGTACCGTCGTCGAAGAGGGCGACTGCACCATTTGTGTGGAAAAGGGCGCCGGCAGCGGCCGCTACGACCGCATCATCCGCATGATCGAGGAGTCGGAAAAGCTCAAGTCCGCAACGGAGGACCACGCGTCGCACCTTGCAGACCAGCTCGTTCCGTACAGTTTGGGCGCAACAGCCTTGGTCTGGCTCCTGACGGGGAATATGACCAACGCGCTGGCGGTGCTGATGGTCGACTTCTCCTGCGCACTCAAGCTCTCAATGCCGATCGCCGTACTCTCCGCCATGAGAGAGGCCAGCGATCATCACCTGTCCGTCAAGGGCGGGCGGTTCCTTGAGGCTGTGTCCGAGGCAAGCACGATCGTCTTTGACAAGACCGGCACGCTGACGCGCGCCGAACCGAAAGTTGCGCAGGTCGTGACCTTCGGCGGCAACGAGGAAGCGGACATGCTGCGTCTGGCAGCCTGCTTGGAGGAGCATTATCCGCACTCCATGGCCAAAGCGGTCGTCGCAGAGGCGGCGCGCCGCGGCCTGTGCCACGAGGAGCGTCATTCGCGCGTGGAGTATCTGGTCGCACATGGCATTTCCAGCAGTGTCGACGGGCAGAAGGTCGTCATCGGCAGCCACCATTTTGTCTTCGACGACGAGCACTGCACCATCCCGGCAGGGGAACAGGCCAAATTCGACGCCCTGCCGGATACGTATTCGCACCTGTACCTGGCTGTCTCCGGTGTGCTGGCAGCTGTCATCTGCATTGAGGATCCGCTGCGGCCGGAAGCGGCAGATGTCATCCGCGGTCTGCGGGAGCTCGGCGTGTCCAAGCTGGTCATGATGACCGGCGACAACGAAAAGACTGCCCGCGCAGTCGCAGAGGCGGTCGGCGTGGATGCCTATTTCTCCGAAGTGCTCCCGGAAGACAAGGCCGCCTTCATTCAGGCGGAGCACGCGGCAGGGCGTAAAGTCATCATGCTGGGCGACGGTGTGAACGATTCCCCGGCGCTTTCCGAGGCAGATGCCGGTGTTGCCATCAGTGACGGCGCGGCCATCGCGCGCGAAGTGGCCGATATCACGGTCAGCGCCGATGATCTGTACGCACTGCTGACACTCAAACGCTTGAGTGACGCGCTCATGGAGCGTATCCACAGCAACTATCGCAAGATCATCAGCTTTAACTTCCTGCTGATCTGCCTGGGCGTGGCCGGTGTTCTGCCGCCCGCGACCTCGGCGCTGTTGCACAACGCCTCCACGCTGGTCATCAGCCTCAAGAGCATGACCAAGTTGCTGGCGTAATACCCTGTAAAGAAAAAAGCCTGACG
>OLPE01000628.1_pt1 | contig 30374 bp, 29 predicted proteins | sample 1671901 | NCBI WGS metagenome assembly OLPE01 (sample SAMEA3136624, study PRJEB25190) | human gut metagenome | biome: human gut; feature: human-associated habitat; material: faeces | place: Austria | collected 2013 | reverse complement strand
ATCCAAGAGGGTATATAGCTCTTTTAGAGTTTACACAGAATTAATTACAGTCTCGAATATAACTTCTATTCTAACTTAGAATATCCAAAGCTGTTCACAAGCGCTTCTACCCTCTCGCCCTTCTGGCACATTGGACAATTCAGCGAATCATAAGCATGATATGCCGGCACGTCTGCACTTGTGAAGATTGTCTTAATCTCCATTCCAGCAACCTTTGTAACAGCACTGAAGATCGAACATACTCCACATACAGTTCCACCATAATAAAGAACAGACTCAATAGCACGCATGATCGTCTTTCCGGTTGTAACAGATGCTGCAAGGATCAATACCTGTTGATTCCTAATCATACGTAGTTTGTTATCACGGAACATGATCTGTCCCTGCATATTGTACTCTGGTGTGATCACAGAAATATTATTTCCCGCACTCAGAGACATCTGGCTCGAATCTGCAAGATGCTCTGCCATAAATGTTCCGATCACTTCTGTCTCATCCAGACATACAATCGTATCGATCGTTGCATTCGTCATATATGCATTGGCTAATTCTTTCGCCGTCTCTCTTGCATTGTTATGACGAGTCTTGACTGTTGACATATCGATATACGTATTCAGATGCGAGTTGCTCGTCGCAAAATGTCCTTTCATAATTTTAATACGTGCTTTTGGATTCCTGGTGGATCTTAAGTCTTCTAATCTGCTATCCATGATGCTCACCACTCCTTTCTAAATCTATATCCAGATTACCACGAAAAAAGGACGGCGTAAAGATGAACTTTACACCGTCCGATATTTCTTTTACAGTCAGATTTTAAACGCTTCGACTTACTGATTAGTTGTTGATCAGTTTGTCTTCTCCGTTCCAGCTGTACAGTTTTCTGATCTCTTCTCCGACTTTCTCTGATGGATGCTCGGAAGCAAGTTTTCTCATTGCTTTGAAGTGTACCTGACGTCCTGCCGGTGACATATCTACTAAGAAGTCTTTTGCAAATGTTCCGTCCTGGATGTCTGTCAGGATCTGTTTCATGGCTTTCTTTGTATCTTCTGTGACGATCTTCGGTCCTGTAATGTAATCACCATACTCAGCTGTGTTAGAGATAGAATATCTCATTCCTGCGAAACCGCTCTGGTAGATCAGGTCTACGATCAGTTTCATCTCGTGGATACACTCGAAGTAAGCATTTCTCGGATCATATCCAGCTTCGCAAAGTGTCTCGAAACCAGCCTGCATAAGTGCACAAACACCACCGCAAAGTACTGCCTGCTCACCAAAGAGGTCTGTCTCTGTCTCTGTTCTGTATGTAGTCTCAAGAAGACCAGCTCTTGCTCCACCAATTGCAAGACCATAAGCAAGTGCACGATCCCATGCTTTTCCTGTAGCATCCTGCTCTACAGCGATCAGACAAGGAGTTCCTTTACCAGCCTGATACTCACTTCTTACAGTATGTCCCGGTGCTTTTGGTGCGATCATTGTTACATCGACATTCTTCGGTGGTTTGATACATCCAAAGTGAATGTTGAAACCATGAGCGAACATTAACATGTTACCTTCCTCAAGGTTTGGCTCGATGTCTTTTTTGTACATATCAGCCTGTAACTCATCGTTAATCAGGACCATGATAATATCAGCCTGTTTTGCTGCTTCTGCTGCTGTGTATACTTTGAATCCCTGAGCTTCAGCTTTTGCCCATGATTTACTTCCTTCATAAAGTCCTACGATAACATCACATCCTGACTCTTTTAAGTTCAGTGCATGTGCATGTCCCTGGCTACCATAACCGATGATAGCGATCTTCTGTCCGTCTAATACAGATAAATTACAATCTTCCTGATAAAAAATTCTTGCTGCCATTTTAGCATTCCTCCTAAATAATATAATAAATTTTTATTGTGTTATAAATATATCATTAAACGAAAGTATCTTTCGTTTAATACCATAAAGTATCACTCCTGTGTGAGTGTCTCAACATTGCCGTCCTGGTCGATGAGTGTTACATCTTTCATGCCACGGTTCAGACCTGTAATTCCGGTTCTTGCAAGTTCCAGAATATCATACCCTTCTAGAAGATTTAAGAAAGCATCCAACTTGGACTGTGTACCGGTAAGCTCAACCATCAGGGAATCCTTCTCCACGTCAACGATCTTCGCACGGAAAATATCGGCTACTGAGATGATCTCTGAACGTTCCGACTTGTTTGCCCTTACCTTAACCATGATCAGTTCACGGTAAACGGAATCTGATGGCTCCAGAACCTTGATCTCAATAATGTCTTCCAGCTTTCTGACCTGCTTTTCAATCTGGGATAAAATCAGTTCATCACCACTTGATACGATTGTTATCCTTGTAAACCTTGGATCAGCGGTAACGCCTGCTGTAATGCTGTCAATACTGTATCCCCTTCTACTGAACAATCCTGAAATCCGACTTAAAACTCCTGGATTGTTGTCAACTAATAATGAAAAAACTCTCTGCATGACTGCACCTCTCTTTCGTTATATTTAAAAAACAGAGTGCGTTCTGTTTTTATATAATAGCAATACCCGTCACTTTTGTCAAGCATATACGAATATCTTTTTTGTTTTCTTTTTTACTTCTCTTTTATTTACCTGCTCCTACGACCACGATTCCGAAATATAAGCGATTACTTCTTCCTTTTTCTCCTGCCTGATAATCTCATCCGCAATCTTTTTTATCATCTTTTCTTTGTCTTTTTTTAAGTTCCCGCGCACACGGAATTCAATAAAATCATGAAACCCGTCATAAGCAAGATCCATTGATTTCAACTCTTCCAGCAACAGCTTTTCTTCTTTCAGATTCTCCAATTCTGTTGCCGGTTTGAAATTGCCGTTCCGAATCTGCTGATATAACGGTGCATCTGTATGTAAAAACATAGAGAAATTAATCACTCTTTCCGGCTTTGTCTCATTTAAGAATGCCGCTAATGCCCTGGCATTTTCCATGCCTTTTCCATATCCTGCAACTCCTGTCATAATATGTGCGTCAAATACAATACCTGCGTCCTGTATTCTTGCAATTGCCTTTTCCGCCTGAGAAATCGTATGATCTTTTTTCATAAAAGCAAGCACCTCTTCCAGACCACTCTCAATGCCCAGATACAGATGCTCCACTCCCAAACTATGTAATTGTTCCAACTCTTCCGGTGACTTTGCAAGGATTCCTGTAACGGTTGCATCCATGCGTACAGATGGCCCTTCCGGAAAGTATTTTCTGACAAGCTTAAGGATCTCTGCCAGTTCTTTCGTCAGGAGATCAAATGCATTGCCATCGCCTAAAAATACGGCTTTGGGCTTTCCTCCGGCTTCTTTCACACGGATCAGATCATGTTCTACCTGGGCAAGTGGAAGTTTACGGAATTTTAAATGTTTGAATAATGTGCAAAACCTGCACCGGTTATAAGAACATCCTACCATCACCGGCAGCATATAAGATGAACGCTCCATCGGTGCGCGGCAGATCTGACCTTCGTATTCCATATGCATCCCTCTCTTTCTTTTGTGGATGCCTATTATTATACCATGTTTTCCTATAAATCTGCCATCTTTCCGAGAATCCTGAAATAAAATCTTTCCTGTTCTTTAACTCTTTTCATTTCTTCCAGGATCTTTCCATCTTTCAACAGAAGAATCCTGTCACAGTAGCTTGCCATTTTCGGATCATGTGTCACCATAATAATCGTTTTTTTATACTCCATATGAATCCGGTTTAATGTGTCAATAACAAGTTGTCCGGAATGGGAATCGAGATTTCCTGTCGGTTCATCTGCAAGAATCAGTTCCGGATCATTGATCAGTGCCCTGCAGATTGCCACTCTCTGACGTTCTCCACCGGATAATTCATATGGATTTTTCTGAAGCAGTTTTCCAATTTCAAATTGTTCTGCCAGATTTTTTGCTTTTTTTTGCATTTCTTTCACCGGACTTTTCTTCAGAATCATTGGGAGCATAATATTTTCTTCTACAGACAGGCTGTCCATCAAATAAAAGTCCTGAAATACAAATCCGATCTTCTGATTTCTTATTTCTGCCAGTTTATCACCATATAGAGAATCCGTATCTTCTCCCGCAAACTGTATTTTTCCATTTGTCGGCTTATCAATCATACCCAGATTTTTTAAAAGTGTTGTTTTTCCACAACCGGATTTTCCCATAATTCCGACAAATTCACCCTGCTCTGCCTGAAACGAAATTCCTTTTAACACTTTTACATCTTCTTCACTTTCTTTCCATGTCGATTTTTTGTAATTCTTTATAAGATTTTCTACTTTTATAACGCTCATCTTCTATTTCCTTCCTCCACTCTCTTTGCAACCCATTTTTTTAATAGTTCAAGCATGACTTCTGTAAGCAATATATATCCTGCTGACAGACAGCCCCAGTAAATCCATACTTCTTTTCCATGCACAACTCCAAGATAAGATTCCCGTATTTTCTCCATCTCTACATAACCGGCAGAGAGCAATAACACAGCAGCCGTCGTAATTTCCGGAAGAAGTTTTACTTCCCATGCAAGCGTTCTTTTCTTCATTTTCTTTGTAATCCCCATACATGACAGGAACTCATAACGTTTCCTGTAATCCGGCAGTTCAGATGCCGTCTTTACAAATAACGCAAAGTTTCCACTTACAAGCAATGCAAGAAAAAAGAACGCTTTATTTGATAATTGAAAGAGCAGGCTTTTTTCCAGCTCTGTTACAAATGTTGCAGTTACATAAAGTGTTTTCTGTACTTCATCAGTCAGCCCATAGTCCTGATTTCCATATTTATTTACGTATTTCTGCAATTCTTTCGTTCCCTGTTTTTCTGTACGATCCGGAAATGAAAATAAATACAACAGATCCGGTTCTTCTTTTTCTTTTTTTAATTTCTCATGCCATTTATTAAAATAATTTTCAGAAAATACTACAACATTCTCTGCCTCTACACCGATCCTGTATTTTCAGAACCAGTTTCCTGCTTCGATTCTTTTCATTCTGTACAGATGATCCCAGTCTTTACTTGCAATCGGATGATTGGACTCCGGACTGACATATTCATCTTTTTCCTTATCAAAGCTCCCAGGCATCAGCCATGTGTATCCTTTGCGTCCATAATCCATCGCTCCCATGGTTACTTTTTTCCCATTGTAGGTTTTGTATTCATTTTGAATATATACAATCTCTTTATTCTTAAGATGAACCTGTTTTCCGGATAACTGCTCATATGTTTTCTCTGAAATTCCAACCAATTCAACACTATAACCACTCACCCGGATCATTGGAAATTTTTTTACACTTCCTTTGTATTCCTTTACACACTGATTTACAAAGTTTTGATTTTCTCCTGTATCTTTTCCCATCCATACTGCATCGTACGGAAAATATTTTTCCTGCCCTGAAATTGGAAGAATCTCTGCAATCTGTACACCGCAATAACCAACCGCTGCAAACTGTACGGTAAATATCATTAAGAAAAACAACATATTACTTTGATATCGGCTGTACAATCCATTTAATCCGAGAAGATGTTTCAGATAAAATTTTCTTCTTTTATGTAGTATCTCTAGCAAGATCCCTCCACCAAATAAAACTACAAAAAATGTTCCAAAATTCAAAAATAAATGAGAAAACAGATATCCATAATCCAATGAATATCTGGCATAGATCCAATATCCTGCCGCTATAAGCAAAACTCCTGCTACTGTAAATACCAGCCACTTTCTGCTCTGTGGTTTTTTCTCTTTCTTCTTTCCATCATTCATCAGATCCTGCAGTCCATGATTATCTGCCCACACAAGCAGGGAAAATGCTACCGCAAGGAACACTGCCACGCTTAATTTACATGTATCCATATAGACAGAGACTGTAATCGGAACACGACGTATATATTCCGAAAAAAAATAATGCCATGCTTTCAAAACACCTCCAAGCATAAGCCGTCCTGCAAGCATTCCGGCAAATAAAGTTCCCAGGCAGCCTGAAAAATACTCAAAAAGAATCATTCCATACATTTTACGCCGCTTCATTCCAAGTACATAAAACAACTGATACTCTCTGAGTCTTAACCGCATAAATTTCTGCATAGAATATGTCATAATCGCCACACTGAAAATGCAGACCAGAATACATGCAAACATAATATCCTGTATCGTTCCAAAATCTGCAGATGCATCCTTCATAATTACTTTCGATACAGAATACAAGCCTAAGAACACAAAAAATTCTGCGACTCCTATAATGTTCCCTGTAAAATAGACAAAATAATTTTTCCAACTGCTTTTGAAATTTTTTAAAATAATCTGATATAACAAAAAACCACCTCCATCAGTTACTTATCCTTTTCTAAGAATAAGCACACTGACAGAAGTGGGCAATACCCTCGCCATAAACGGTATTTTTCAAGACATGAAAAAAGAAACCTGTACTTCGAATCTGTCCTTTGTGACCAGATATCTGATTGTTCCTTCATATTTTTCAACAATGCGTTCTACACTTATAAGACCGTAGCCATGGAATTTTTGATTCTCTTTCTGGGAAATCCATCTTTTTTCTTCCCTCACCGGCTGTTTTTCCATACTGTTAGCAATGTTTATAAAAAGCATATTTCTCGGATTCTGTATTTCTGTTTTTATCCATTTTTCTCCTTTTTCAACTTTTTCACTTGCTTCCAGCGCATTATCCAGCAGATTGCCAAATAAAATACAGATTTCATTTTCTTCCAATACGAATTTTTCAAGTGAACAGGCGGTTATCTTCCATACAATTTTCTTTTTTTCTGCCATATGCATCTTCAGATTCAGCAGAAGATCCAGTGGCTGACAAGTCGTCCATGGATAGAACTTCACAGATTCATACTCCGGTGTAATCTTATCCAGATAACTCCGAAGTCCTTTCCAGTCCTGCCTCTTCTCATATTCTTTTAATAAGAGCAGATGATTTTTCATATCATGATTGATTCTCCGGTTCTCTTCCAGTGCTTCTTTCAGATTTGCATAATTATTTTCCATCATCGTATTTTGAAATTCAATCATCTGATTCTCTCTTTGCAGGCTTTCATAGCGGAAAATAAATTTACTGAACTGCCATAACAGCCAGATCAGCAGGAGCGCTATTACATTTGCAGTCACAATATTCTGAAAATACCATTTGGTTCCTTCACCCATCAACATCAACTGATAGATCAGAATTACAATATGTAAACCTGCTCCAAATGTTACAATCAGTCCTTTATATTCCTCTGCGATTCTCTTTATGGTTTTCTTTTTGCAAATAAAACAGACATAAGCAAGAAATATTACACCCGCGATCAGGCAGCTTACTGTTTTTGGCAGCATGTCCAATTTCCACATCTTGGATGGATTCTGGCTTGTTCCCTGCATCAGAACTGCCCATGATGCAATAAATACTTCCAAAAAACTTAAACCACCATAGCAAACAGCAGGTACTCCAAATGCAAATGCGTACGCCTCTGTGCCAAGTGCAACACAGATAAAACCGCACAGTGTGAGTAAGAACACTGTCAGATACATTCCAATCGGATACTCTTTACCTGCCACAAGTAAAACCACAGTTCCCACACTTCCGGCATATATAAATCTGTCTGCTTTTCTTCCTGCCGTTGCCGGCATTCCCTGTTTCATCAGATATGCAGACATCAGTGCCTCCAGAACCGCAAGTATAATAATAATGCTTCTATATCCCATGATATCTTTTCTTCCTCTCCCAGTACTGTCTGACACATTCTTTTAATTCCATCAGATGCCTTCTTGCAATTCTTACTCTCACACCGCCGGAAAGTTCAAGTTCCATTCCGTGTATCTGTATGACTTTCTCTATATTGACAAGGCAGCTACGGTCTGCATATACAAAATCTCTGTGCTGTAATTCCTCCCACAACGTTTTCATATTGATCTGTTCTCTGTAAACCTTATCCTGTGTGTAATACTCTACATATTTCTTTCCTTTTGCTTTCTGAATATAAAGAATATCTCCATATCGGATTTTCTGCATACCTTCTATCGTTTCAAGCACGCGGTATGAGTCTTCTTCCTCTCTCCGCTGCTGCAATATATTTCTTAAAACTTCTGGTATCCGAACTTTCATCTCTTCTTTCAGAATATACTGATATGCATCCAAACGGTAACTTTCAATCGCAAACTCTTCATGTGATGTAATAAAAATGAGGGGAATTGCTTCCCCCTTTTCCTGTGCATGTTTCTTGTTCAGCCACTTTCCGAGTTCAATTCCATTCATCGTATCCATCTCGATATCAGAAAATACGGCAAGATATTTTTCATCCTTTTTCACAGATTCTAGAAATTCTTCTGCCATACAAAACAACCGCACATTAATCTTATCTGTCATATTCTTTTGTTTCAGCGTCTCTGTTACATATCTTCCGATAACCTTTAACATCTGCACTTCATCATCTATGACTGCTATACATTTCTTTTCTGTTTTTCTCATAAATTTATCTGTTGCCTTCTAATTCTGCCAGCTTTCTTCGAAGCAATTCCACCTCATTTCTGGCTTCATCCAGCTGCCCTTTCGTTTCATCCAGCTGTCCTTTCGTTTCATCCAGCTGTCCTTGGGCTTCATCCAGTTTTCCTTTCGTTCCAACCAGCTCATCCTTCGTCTCATCTAATTCCTTCTGCATGTCATCAATCATTAACTGCACTGTATTACGATCCATCTCCAGTAATTCCTTTGAAAACATAGCCATCACCTCTTCTATATTCCGGCACATATCATAGATCTGACTGTACAGATCTTTAAAATCCGGATACTTCTCAATGATTGCGATGATCTCTTCCGGTCTGTCCATACATAGGAAAGCAAGCCACGCTTCAAGACGATTCGCAATCTTTATTTCTCCATTTTTATTGTGCTGAATCTTCTGAAAAATGTCAAGCGGAACAAATAAATATTTTTGAAGCAGATTCATTTCCAGACCAGTATCTGACTCCTGCTCAAACCGATGTATATATGTATCTGGAAAGTGTTTAAATTCTTCCAGCTGCACTACCATATCCATGATCAGCAAACTATTTTCATCTGCAAGTCTTCAAGAAATTCCTTCTTTCTTCTCTCCAGCTATAAAACATATCCTTCAACTGTTTGTCCTTCTCAATATCCTTCATTACTTCTTCCCGTGAACAGATCACCGGAAAATACTGACGTAATTTGTTTGTCATGGCAAACACTCCTCTTCCTGATGCAGTCATAAAACTTTCCTGCATTTTTCATCGTTACTTTTTACATCTTGTTACAAACTAATTTTTTACTAAAAATCAAATTAAGTATTTAAACAAATATTACATATCAAAGGCAAACTGACGTCGTAACATCTTCACATGACACTCAGCAATTGTTTCCCTCTAAAATTAAAGTTTCTGGATTTTGCTCCAAACCGGAGCATTTGAATATTCGTATTTTCTAATACAAATAGAATCTCTTTAGAACTATAAGATATAACTTGTGTTTACTTTACCAGAAAAGCCCACAAAACACAAGTTGTATTTTGCAGGCTTTCTCTCCTGAAATTATTTTCAATTATTTTTCTTCCGGTGCCGGCACTCCTTTTTCTTCATCTGCCTCATAAGAGAAAAAATCAAAATCGGCATAATGCTTATGCAATACACGGTCTGCACATGTAAGACCTACAAATGTTCCTGTGAACTCACCATATTTACAATACTCATCAGAGAACTTCGTTGTGTCAAATGTCCTTCCGATTCTTGTATAATTCTCACCGTCATAACTCCACTCGAACCAAAGCTCTCTTCCCTCAATCCGAAGTCTCAGATAAATCGGAACATCCTCCACTGCAATTCTCGTATCCAGATATTCTGTCTTTTCTCCATTTTCAAGCTGGATGATCGACAGTGCGCTTCCACCCAGTGTCTGACTGTAATATTTACGCAGATTAATATAATTCATATTATCGTAATAAATGATCAGTCCGGCACTGTGCTGGTATACTTCCGGCTTGTATTCCATCTTTGTTGTAACCGTTGCATAGACACTGGTCAGTTTTCTTGCAAGGATACTGACCTTATTCAGCGATGTTCTGGCCTCCTGTCCGCGGATTCTCACATAACCCGGACGGGCTTTTACATCAGCAAAACTCTGTGGCATAATACGTGGTGCATAATACCAGTTTCCAAGCTCCTCACCGTCAAAATCATCAAAATCCGGAATCTGTAGAACCGGATATTCCGGCAGTTTGCTTTCTTCTACATATTCTTTCGCTAGATTATCTCCATCTGCCATGCGAAGCCATCCGTCTTCGGTCCACTCCATTTTCTGTATTGCTGTCTCTCTTCCAAGCGTGCAGCGAAGCTCCGGTGCAAACGGTCTGGAACAGAGATGTACCAGATAAACCTCGCCAAGAGAAGTTTCTACATAACTTCCGTGACCGGATTTCTGCAGAACGCTGTCCGGATTGAAATATTTCGGTTTCAGATGATCCGGATCATGTCTTTCATTCGACTCGCCCGGAACACTTGTTACGATCGGATTCTTCGGATCCCCTTCATATGGTCCCCATACATTTTTGGATCTTCCCATCGTCACGCAGTGATTGTATCCGGTTCCGCCTTCCGCACACATAATATAATAATAACCATTTCTCTTTGTAAGATGCGGTGCTTCGATACATCCTCTGTCTGTACCGCCGCGCCAGATTCGTTTCGGATATCCGACTACTGCCTTTTCTTTCGGAGAATACTCAACCAGACAGATCACACCCGGTTTTTCATATCCTTCTCTTGTCTCCCATTCCAGAGAAACAATCCATTTTCTTCCGTCATCGTCGTGAAGAATAGAAGCATCAAATCCTGCGGAATGTAAATAAACCGGCTCACTCCACGGTCCACGAATGTCTTTTGCTGTTACAAGATAATTGTCTACATCAAAATATCTTGCATTCATGGAATTCATCACACCATATACGACATAGAACAGATCTTCCTCTTCACAGTAAGTAAGGCACGGCGCCCAGATTCCTTTTGCTGATGGAAGTTTTTTCAGATCTACCTGTTCATCTGTCAGCACATGTGTATACAGCTCCCAGTTTTTCATATCCTTTGAATGATAAATCGGGATTCCCGGCATCCACTCAAACGTGGATACCGCAATATAATAATCGTCTCCTTTTCTGCAAATACAAGGATCCGGATTAAAACCTTTGAAAATCGGATTCTTAATCATTGTCCGCGACACCTCTTCCTTCTTTTAAGTCTGTTACGATTCCATCGTATTCTTTATCCAGTTTGTAGAAGCACATGATCGCTACGATCAATACTGCTGCTAACACCGGAATGTAGATAAATAACGCATTGATCGCTGTCAGTGCAGATGCACTCTGTGCTACCGCTTTTTCTGCATATCCGCCAAGTGCCAAAATCCATCCGAGCATAGCGGATCCAAGACCATTTCCGACTTTAAATCCAAAGCTTGAAGCACTGTTGATCAGTCCTTCTGTACGATATCCGGTCTTCCACTCTCCATATTCGATCGTATCCGATACAATCGCAAACATGCAGGAAGAAATTCCGGCATTACCGACACCTTTTAATCCAGATGCGATCATGATTCCGATATAACTTGTTCCGACAAATGCAAACATTGCAAATCCGAGTCCATAGATGATTGCTCCGAGAATCAGCATATTTCTCTTACCGATCTTCTTAATGATAAATGCGGTAAAGAACATTGCCACGATCTGTACGATACTTGCTACAAGATTCATCGGTCCGACCAGATTTGGATTTTTCAGTACAACTTTTGCATAATAAACAGCAGCTCCGCCGTTCAGAGAATAAATGATGAAAATAAATACCAGTGTCAGTGTGATCATGATCCAGTATTTATTCTGGAATAGTAAGCGAATTCCTTTGAAGAACGGGATCTTCTCCTGCTTTGTATGTTCAGAAGGTTTTACTCTCTCTTTCGTTCCTGTAAATGTAATTAAAAATATGATAACTGCAAGTACTCCGAACACTGCAAATGCTTTCGTCCATGCAGATGCGTTATTTCCAAATGCCTGTACAAGCGGAAGTGTCAGGTTTGTGATGATCAGCGTTCCGGTTGTTGCAAGGATCATACGGAAAATACTTAAAACAGATCTCTCGTACTGATCCTGTGTGATCAGCGCATTCAGGGTTGCATATGGTACATTGATCGCTGTATAGATCACAGACGATACTAAGTTATATGTAATGAAAATGTATGCGATCTTCGCTGTCTGCCCCAGTCCTGACGGTACACTGAATAAGAGGATTCCGGCAATTGCAAACGGAATTGCCATCCGTAAAATCCACGGTCTGCATTTACCCATTTTGGATTTGGTACGGTCTACGATCACTCCCATAATCAGATCCGTAACACCGTCAAAAATACGTGAAACGAGCATGATCGTTCCTACGATACCGGCACTGATATGCACATAATCTGTGTAGTAAAACAGCAGAAATGCTGACATTGCGGAATAAATGATGTTACATCCCAGGTCTCCGCATCCATAGGAAAATCTTTCCCAGAAACTGATTTTCGTCGTTTTTTGTTCCATTTTCTCTCTCCTTCTTATGTATGCTTTTCTTTCTATCTGCATTTATCATAACAGGCATTTTTCATCTTTAGAACAAACAAAAGCGACCTAAAAATAGGACGATTCCGACTTTTTATTTTTCTTTCTCTCTCGATTTCTTTCTTGCCTCTTTGGGAGTACATCCATAATTTTCTTTGAATGTACGCATGGCAACACGGTAATTGGTACATCCGTGTGCTTCAAAAATTTCTCCGATAGAAGCATCTGTTGCAAGCAATTCTTCATGCACCTTGACAATCCGGATCGCATACAGATATTCCATCAGTGTCATACCAATCTACTTCTTGAAAAATCTTGCCAGATAATCTTCACTGTATCCAAAATGTGCGGCAATCTCCGGGACAAGACATTTTTCTCTGTGATGCTCTTTTAAGTAGACCATGATCTCATTTACACGTTCCAGATTTTTCTGATTACGGTCTGCTTCTTTTCTTACAATTTTTTTAGAGTAAGAATGAGCCAGCGTGTACAGAAGTTCATACAGCAAACTGTTAAAACGCAGCAGATAAGCCTCCGGACGGATATCGTAGACAATATGCATATCTTCAAAGATTTTCTTCATCTTCTGAAGTCTTGTCTTATCAATCTCATTTTCCGGATGCATATCCACTTCAAACTGATACAATTCAATATCCGGAATGTACTTAGTAAGCATCTCTTTCGGGATCTGTAATACAAGAGCCCTGTTCTTCCCACTCAATACGGAATGCATCACCCTGGAATTAATAATATTAAATTCTCCTGCCTGCAGCACATTTTTCTGGTTCTCGGTCGTCACGGTAATACTTCCTTCCAGCATATACACCAGCTCCAGACTGTCATGCCAGTGCGGTGCGACATAACTTCCTTCATCTACCGATAAATAAAACCGTACTTCCACATCCGGGTTACGCGATACAATTTCGTGACGCATAATTTCAATCCTTTCCATTTTTGTAAAGTATAACACATACTGCGTAAAAACAAAAAGAAGATATTCTATGTTATATGAATCATCAGCCGCATGAATTAGCTGCTTTAATACTTTATGAAATATAATATGAAAAATCAAGAAAAAATATATGAATATGCTATAAAAGAAATGGTTGGTCACAGCATTAAAGATGTTACAGAATCTGTTTATACAGTTCGAGATCTCGAATGGGTAAGAAACGACATGGAGAAGTTAGAATAAAGCGGCTGATTTGTGATACTAATACCGTGTTACTAATACGTTACTAATATGTTACTAATCAACCGCTTTTTCTTATCTTTTATTCAATTCCACTAAGTCTAAAACCCTTGTAAAATAGGCGTTTCTTAGAATTTACCCGCCTTTGCAGCTTCCTCGATGGAAACGGCTACAGCTACAGTCATACCAACCATCGGGTTGTTACCTGCACCAATCAGTCCCATCATCTCAACGTGAGCCGGTACAGATGAAGATCCAGCGAACTGTGCATCAGAGTGCATACGTCCAAGTGTATCTGTCATACCGTAAGAAGCCGGTCCTGCTGCCATGTTGTCCGGGTGAAGTGTACGTCCTGTACCACCACCGGAAGCAACTGAGAAATATTTCTTACCCTGCTCGATACATTCTTTTTTGTATGTACCTGCAACCGGATGCTGGAAACGTGTCGGGTTTGTAGAGTTACCTGTGATAGATACATCTACACCTTCTTTGTGCATGATTGCAACACCCTCACGAACATCGTTGGCACCATAGCAGTTAACTTTAGAACGAAGTCCTTCAGAGTAAGCGATTCTCTGTACTTCTTTCAGTTCTCCTGTATAGTAATCATACTCTGTCTGTACATATGTGAATCCATTAATTCTGGAAATGATCTTTGCAGCATCTTTTCCAAGTCCGTTCAGGATAACACGAAGAGGTTTCTTACGAACTTTGTTTGCTTTCTCAGCGATACCGATTGCTCCTTCAGCAGCTGCGAATGATTCGTGACCTGCCAGGAATGCAAAACAATCTGTATCTTCTTCCAGAAGCATCTTTCCTAAGTTACCGTGTCCAAGACCTACTTTACGCTGATCAGCTACAGATCCCGGAATACAGAATGCCTGAAGGCCTTCTCCGATTGCTGCCGCTGCGTCTGCTGCTGTCTTACATCCTTTTTTAATTGCGATTGCTGCACCTACTGTGTATGCCCAGCATGCATTCTCAAAACAGATTGGCTGAATACCTTTTACCTGATTGTATACATCAAGTCCGGCATCCTTTGTGATTTTCTCTGCTTCTTCGATAGAAGCAATGCCATAGCTGTTTAATACTTCATTGATTTTATCAATTCTTCTCTCATATGATTCAAATAAAGCCATTTAATTGTCCTCCTGAAATTTTACCTGATATGTAATACCTGTACGCTATCGCGATTATTCTTTACGTGGGTCGATGATCTTAACTGCATCTTCAACACGTCCGTACTGTCCTTTTGCTTTCTCCCATGCATCATTCGGTGTGTCACCTGCTTTGATGAAGTCTGTCATTTTACCAAGGTTTACAAACTGATATCCGATGATTTCATCGTGGTCATCTAAAGCGATACCTGTAACATATCCTTCAGCCATCTCAAGATAACGAGGACCTTTTGCTAATGTACCATACATAGTTCCAACCTGAGAACGAAGTCCCTTACCAAGGTCTTCCAGTCCTGCACCGATCGGAAGTCCGTCTTCAGAGAATGCACTCTGTGTTCTTCCGTATACGATCTGAAGGAATAACTCTCTCATTGCTGTATTAATCGCATCACAGACAAGGTCTGTATTCAATGCTTCCAAAATAGTCTTTCCCGGAAGGATCTCAGATGCCATAGCAGCAGAATGTGTCATACCTGAACATCCAACTGTCTCAACAAGGGCTTCCTGGATAATTCCTTCTTTAACATTCAGTGTCAGTTTGCAGGTTCCCTGCTGTGGAGCACACCATCCAATACCGTGTGTCAGACCTGAAATATCTTTAACTTCTTTTGCCTTTACCCATTTTGCCTCTTCCGGAATCGGAGCTGGTCCGTGATTTGCACCCTGAGCTACCGGACACATCATCTCTACTTCATGTGAATAAATCATTATAAAACTCCTTTCAACTATGTGTGTGTTTTCTCTTGTAGGCATTGTTATATGTTTAACGCCGTACTTGATTTTATTTTCTCATAAATTCTTTTACTCGTCAATTGTCACTTTTTATCAAATTCCGGCGCTTTCTGCGCCTTTTCTCTGCATTTTACCTGTCAAGTCCCTTCCAGAACGCTGTATCTGCAACGGAACTCTTAATTTCGTCGAATGTATACGGTGCTGTCACCCATGCATATTTTGTACTCTGCTTACCGGATGAAGCGCTTCCCATATTGAATCCGATCTCGATTCCGTCTTTGCTCACAAAAAAATTTGGAACATAAGCTCCTGTTTTGTCATTGCCTTCCAGTGCCTTTTTCATCTCAGCCGTAGTAAGGTCGGTAAGAAAACTGCTGTCACCGGTCTCTTTCTGCATAATCTTTGCCCAGTTTTCTACAAATGTGTCATCCAGCTTTACAATATCTCTGACTTCGTAAATTTTCCCGTCACGAAGACGAATATTTACAGTACGAAGATCTGTCTGATACTCGCTGTATTCACCTCTGGCACTTGTATCTTCAAATACAACACTGATAAACTCATTCGTTGCATAGGTCACTTTGCATTTTACATAACTGATCAGTGCCGGTGTGTTTGCTTCGATTACTTTCTGCTTGATCTTCTCATCCGGATGTGTATAAATCTCATCCACGGTAGACATTGCACAGTTTTTTATTGTTTTATTAATTTTATCTGCATTCTTTCCTTTCAGACCACTGATCTGTGGATAAGCAACATTAAAATCAATGATTGTAGAAGTCTTTTCCGAATCACGGAAGCTGTATGTCTCATTTTTCACCTTGTAAGAAAGATTATCTGCCTTATAGGCTTCTATCTTATCAACGCCTGACACACTGCTTTCGTCTGTCTTGTTCTGGCTGTCTGAACCACTGTTTCCATTATTCTCATCATTATCGTATATATCATCCGAATCATCCCAGCTGTCACCGTCATCCTCATACGGCTGATCTTCTGTGATTCCTACGTCATCTTTTGCTTTATAATAGATAAAACTTCCAAATAAAAATGCGCCGCCGACCGCTACGATCAAAAGTATGATCGCCGCAACAACTCCAACGATGACCGGTACTGCAGATCTCCGCTGTGGCATCTGTACCTGATGACTGTATGTTCCTGCTGGTCCCTGCCCGTTTTCTTCCGGTCCCGGGCCATAACTATAAGAGCCGCTTGAAGAACTGCCTGCACCGCAACCATAAGTATTCTGTCCCGGATTTCCGGTGCCGTAATGATAACTATACTGCCCGTATGCACTCTGCACCAGCTCCGCTTCCATCGGTACAAAACGGATTCCATCCTTTTCCTGTTCTTCTGTCACCTTGTGCATTCCAAGATGTTCATATGTCTCTACAGCCTGTGGCGCAGCATTTACTGTAATCTTAAAAGTATGCACTTCTCTTGCCGCAAATGCAACAGCTGCCAGATAAAGCATACGTCCGATACCGTGTCTTTGAAATGCCTTTCGTACAAAGAACAGACTGATGTGCCCGCTGTTTGTAACTGCGATCATTCCACAAATCTGCACACCTTCAAACGCACCAAATATAGTCACTTCCTGCCGTTCAAACATCTCGCGGAAAGAGTCATAGCTGATAAATTCATGGAAACGCCCGACGCCTTCATCAGTATATGCCGATGCAACATCTTCTGCAAATACTTCTGCCGCCAGATGCAGTGCCGGCAAAAGTTCCTGTATCTGTATTTTTCTGATATTCATTTCGGATTTAACTCCTTTCTTTTACCAGTTCCTCCCGCAGGAATGTCAGAGCACGCACAACGGCATAATCTCTGTTTTTCGCACGATTTCCGGTAAAATGAAATTCTTTTACTTCTGTATGTCCCTTTACATAGCATCCAATATAAACCAGTCCGACCGGTTTCTCTTTGGTTCCGCCCCCAGGCCCTGCAATACCGGTCACCGCCAGTGCGGCATCTGCTCCGGCTGCTTTTGCTGCACCTTCTGCCATCTCTCTGGCAGTCTGTTCGCTTACTGCGCCGTATGCTTCCAGTGTCTCTTCTTTTACACCAAGCAGTTTGCTCTTTGCACGATTGGCATAAGTAATATAGCCTTCTTCATACACTTCCGATGCGCCTGCAACATTCATGATCCGTCCTGCGAGCAGACCAGCCGTACAGGACTCTGCGGTTGTCACTGTCATCTTCTTCCCTTTCAGAAGTTCCACAACTGCATCTTCCAGCGTCACATCTTCTTCGGTTGTGTAGATTTTATCTCCGAATCTGTGGAACAGCTCATCCATCATCGGCTTCATTAAAGCATCTGCCTCTTCTTCACTCTTTGCTCTGGCTGTCACACGGAGATGTACTTCTCCTGTCTTTGCATAAGGCGCAAGTGTCGGATTGGTCTGTGTCTCCAGAAGATCCGTAATAACCGTCTCTACTCTGCTTTCTCCCATAGAGCAGATCTTCACCATTTTAGAATAAATACCTTCCGGTTGTAAGCCATTCAGATATGGAGCAATCTTTGACTCAAACATTGGTTTCAGTTCATTAGGAGGACCTGGAAGCAAAATCGCTGTCTTGTCGTTTTCTTCCAGTATCAGTCCGGGAGCCGTTCCATTGTCATTATCAACAACAACCGCGTCTTCCGGAACCATTGCCTGTTTCCAGTTATTTGCTGTAATATTGCGGTTGTGTACCCGTGCAAAATAATCTTCGATTCGGGCTCTTGTACGTGCATCTTCGTACAGTTCTTTCCCAAATACTTTTGCTGTCACTTCTTTTGTCAGGTCATCCTTTGTAGGACCAAGTCCACCGCCAAGAATCACAATATCACTTCTTGACAGTGCCAGACGAAGCGCATCTTCCAGTCTCTTCTCATTGTCCCCGACAACACTCTGGTGATAGCAGGAAAGGCCCAGACCTGCACACTTTTCAGACAGATATGCTGCATTTGTATTTACGATATTTCCAAGCAGAATCTCTGTTCCGACAGAGATAAATTCAACTGTCACTTTACATTCCTCCCTGCGTAAGAACCTCAACATTTTTCGCAATATAATCAATTAAAGAAACAATGGTCAGAATCAGTGCTGCCCACATCAGGACTGTTCCGATCACATCAAATACCCCGCCCAGATCCATGATCATCACGATCACCATAAACATCTGTGAAACGGTCTTAAACTTTCCCCAGTAACTTGCCGCAATGACAATGCCATTGTCAGAAGCTACCAGACGGAATCCGCTGATAATAAATTCTCTTGCGATAATAACGATTACAAACCATGCCGTCAGCTTGCCAAGCGGAATGAGACAGATCATTGCAGAACATACAAGCAACTTATCTGCAAGAGGATCCATGAATTTTCCAAAGTTTGTAACCAGACCTCTTGCTCTAGCAATCTTACCGTCCAGCATATCTGTAAGACTTGCCACGCAGAAAATAACAAGCGCGATCCATTTATTGGCTGCACCGCCTGCGTTCGTCAACATAAAAAAAACAAAGAAAGGTACCATGATAATTCGTAATACTGTCAGCTTATTTGGTAAATTCATTACAACAACTCTCCTATCAAATCATATTCTACTGCACCGGTCACTTGCACTCTTGCGAAATCTCCCGACATCAGTTCTTCATCTGTATTAATAAAAATCAATCCGTCAACGCCCGGCGCATCTTTGTAAGTACGTCCGACATATGCATTCTCATCTGCAACTTTTCCCTCGATCATGACAAGCACTTCTTCACCGATCATATCTTCTGCCTGTGCAAATGCAATCTCCTGCTGCAGCTCCATGATCTCAGCCTGTCTGTCTTCTTTGACTTCTTCCGGTATCTGATCCGACATCTCTGCCGCCGGTGTGTCTTCCTCCGGCGAATATGTGAATACGCCGAGCCGGTCAAATTCCATCTCGTCTACAAACGCTTTCAGCTCTTCGTGCTGCTCTTCTGTTTCTCCCGGGAAACCAGTGATCAGTGTTGTGCGAAGTGTGATGTCCGGAATTTCCCGTTTTAATTTTCCAATGATTTCTTCTAACTGTGCTTTGGAGGTTCTTCTTCCCATGCGCTTTAAGATTTCATCGTTAGCATGCTGAATCGGCAGATCCAGATAATGACAGAGCTTCTTTTCTTCTTTCATAACCTGGATGAGATTATCATCAATCTCTTCGGGATAACAGTACAGAATACGGATCCAGCGAATTCCATCTACCTTGCACAATTCACGTAAAAGCTTATGCAGAGATTTTTCTCCGTAAATGTCTTTTCCATATAACGTTGTCTCCTGTGCCACAAGGATCAGTTCTTTTACGCCCTGTTCAGCCAGATCTTTTGCTTCCTGTATCAGCCGCTCCATCGGAACACTGCGGTAATTTCCACGAAGCTTCGGAATGATACAGTAAGTACAGTGCTTATCACAGCCTTCTGCAATCTTCATATAAGCATAATGTCCACCGGTTGTCACCAGACGCTTTGTATCGACAAGCGGAAGTGCATTCACATTTTCAAGTTCCACATGTCCGGCACCCGCAAGTGCTTCTTCCACTGCTTCTACAATCTTATCATAGGCTGTTGTGCCAAGAACCGCATCAACTTCCGGAATCTCATCAATGATCTCCTGACGATATCTCTGTGCCAGGCATCCGGTTACGATCAGTGCTTTCAGTCGCCCTTCCGTCTTATATTCTGCCATCTCCAGAATCGTCTGTATACTCTCTTCTTTTGCATCGTGCACAAAACAGCATGTGTTGATCACAATGATATCTGCCTGTGTCTCATCATCTACAATCTGATATCCTTTTGCATCCAGGAGGCCCAGCATAACCTCAGAATCTACCAGATTCTTATCACAGCCCAGTGAGATAAATAATATATTCATTCTTACGTCTCCTCTTACTCTTTTATCAGAATTTATCCTTCTATCAGAAGAAAGGCAGATACCATCTGGCATCTGCCTTACATACATTACCTGTCAGACTCTATTCTTCCTCGTCTTCTGCTGCAATTGTAATCTTCGCCTGATTCAGCTCGTCAATTGCGATAGAAAGTGGCTTCTCTCCCGGCTTTGTATCTACTAACGGCATAGAACCATCGATGATCTCTCTGGCTCTTTTTGCTGTTGCCATAACGATAGAGTATCGGCTGTTGACAACCTTTGTCTCGCCTTCCTCGACGTCTTTGTTTACCACTTTCATTAAATCTGTGTAAGATGGGTGTAACATACACTATTCTCCTTTCAACTCTTCTTTCATATGTTCAATAAATGTGTGATTTCTGAAACTTCTTCTATGCTCTCCCTGAATGATCTCATGCATCTGCTGCACGCATTCCTGAAGATCGTCATTGATGATCAGATAATCGTATGCATCCATGCCTTCCGCTTCCTGTGCGGCTCTGCTTAAACGACTCTCGATCACATCCTGTGTCTCTGTGCCACGTCCTTCCAGACGTCTGCGAAGCTCTGCTGCACTCGGCGGAGTTACGAACAGTAATAATGTCTCCGGGAACTTTTCTTTCACTTTTAATGCACCCTGGATTTCTATCTCAAGAATCACATCTTTCCCTGCTTCTAACTGTTCTTCCACGTATGCACGCGGTGTACCATAGTAATTCTCCACGTATTTAGCATACTCTATCAGTTCATCTTTCGCAATCATTTTTTCAAATTCTTCGATCTCATGGAAGAAATATTCCCGTCCGTCTACCTCTCCAGGTCTCGGAGTTCTCGTCGTTGCTGATACAGATAAAGCATAATTATCATACTGCTTCAGCAATTCTTTCATTAAAGTTCCTTTACCGGAGCCGGAAAATCCGGAAACAACAATGAGTATTCCTCTCTCTTTCATTTGCTCTTCCTCACACTTCTTATTCGATATTCTGAATCTGTTCTCTGACTTTTTCAATCTCTGTCTTCAGTTCGATTCCGATATTGGAAATCCCCAGATCATTCGCCTTTGACAGGATTGTATTCGCTTCCCTGTTCATCTCCTGCGCAATGAAATCCAGCTTACGTCCGATTCCACTGTCTTCTGATTCCAGAGTCTCTTTCATATGTACAACATGACTTCTCAAGCGTACCACTTCTTCATCGGTACAAATCTTATCTGCGAAGATCACAACTTCTGCTGCGATCCTGCTCTCCTCAATCTGTGTATCTTCGAGAAGTTCTTTTACTTTATTTTCCAACTTCTCACGATACTCCGCAATAATCTTCGGGGAACGCTCTTCAATCTGTTCAACCAGTGTCAGCAGATGATCCAGTTTTTCGATCAGATCTTTCTTAAGATTCTCTCCCTCCAGCGTTCTCGTCTCAACAAACTGCTTCACAGCACCGTCCAGTGCCTTCTTAAGTCCCTTCCACAGTTCCTCTTCGTCAACAGCCTGCTCTTCCATCGTAATGACTTCCGGATAACGTGAAAGCGCAGATACACGGATGTCATTCTCCAGTGAGAATTTCTCTTCCATCTGTTTAAAATAAGACAGATACTCAGTTGCCAGTGCCTCATTATATTTCAATACAACCTGTCCCTCTGAAGAATCCTCATAATTGATAAATATATCGACTTTTCCTCTGTGCACACTTTTTTTTAAATGATTACGGATAGATGTCTCGAAAAAATTTAATTTCTTCGGCATACGGATATTGGCATCCAGATATCGATGGTTCACGCTTTTCATCTCAACTGTAAATTTACGTTCTCCGTCGGTCACTTCACAACGTCCGAATCCCGTCATACTCTTTATCATAATAGAAACCTCGTTCCTGTTTTATTAACGCTCTACATATTACAGACCGTTTTCCATCGTCCATTATAAGCCATTTGGAAAACAGAGTCAACTATGATATACTATACAAATGAGCCTGAAATCAGACAGAAAGGAGCTATTTTTATGGCATTTGACGGAACAACTGTTGCAGCAGTTACAAAAGAACTTACCGAGCAGCTCTCCGGCGGGCGGATTGCCAAGATCGCACAGCCGGAAACCGATGAGCTTCTCTTTACAATAAAGACACCACAAGGGCAAAAGCGCCTATATATCTCAGCCAGTGCATCTTTACCGCTTATTTATCTGACAAATGTGAATAAGCCAAGTCCGATGAATGCGCCGAATTTCTGCATGCTTCTGCGCAAACATATCGGAAACGGACGCATTACCAGGATCACACAGCCGGGACTGGAACGGATTATACAGATCCAGATCGAGCATCTGGACGATTTAGGTGATCTCTGCCAGAAGACACTGGTTGTTGAGATTATGGGCAAACATAGCAATATTATTTTCTGCGATGCAGACGGACGGATCATCGACAGTATCAAGCACATCTCCGCACAGATGAGTTCTGTACGTGAAGTATTGCCGGGCAGACCGTATTTTATTCCGGATACAATGGGTAAAAAAAACCCTCTGACGGTAGATGCTGATACTTTTATTTTCACATTAAAAGAAAAACCATGCCCGCTGGGCAAAGCGATCTATACAAGTTTCACAGGTATCAGCCCGGTAATCGCAGAAGACATCTGCTTTCTTGCCGGCATGGATTCCGGTATAACGCCAAAAGAATACGAAGACGATCTTCTGTTCCATCTGTATCGTCAGTTTTCCTATTATATAGAAGATGTAAAAGCAGGGAATTTTCACCCGGTCATCTACACAGATGGTGAGACGCCAAAAGAATTTTCTGCACTTCTGTTATCACATTTTGATACTTTTACAAAGCAGGAATACGATTCAATCAGCGAAGTACTCCATACTTACTATGCAACGAAGAACACGCTGACAAGAATCCGACAGAAAAGTGCAGACCTGCGTCACGTTGTCCAGACTGCATTAGAACGTGCACGTAAGAAATACGACCTGCAGAAAAAGCAGTTAAAAGATACTGAAAACCGAGAAAAATACAAAGTTTACGGAGAACTGATCAATACCTATGGATACAATCTTGCACCGGGTGCAAAAGAACTGACAGCACTTAACTATTACACCGGCAAAGAGATCACTATTCCGCTTGATCCGGTCAAAACACCACAGGAGAATTCCCAGAAGTATTTTGCACGTTATAATAAGCAGAAACGTACTTTTGAAGCACTGTCAAAACTTCTCACAGAAACTGGTGACGATATCCACTATCTGGAATCGATTAGCAACGCTCTGGATATTGCCCGAAGCGAAGCAGATCTGGCACAAATTAAGGAAGAACTGATCGAAAGCGGTTATGTCCGCCGAAAATATACGAAAAAGAAAGTGAAATTAAAAAACAAACCAATGCACTATATCTCTTCCGATGGTTATCACATCTACGTCGGCAAAAACAATCTGCAGAACGATGAACTGACCTTCTCTTTCGCAAATGGCGGTGACTGGTGGTTCCACGCAAAAGGTGCTCCGGGTTCCCATGTCATCGTCAAAACGAATGGGGATGAACTTCCGGATCGTACTTTTGAAGAAGCCGGAAGACTTGCCGCATACTATTCCAAGAGCCGTGGCAGCGATAAAGTTGAGATTGATTATGTAGAGAAAAAACATGTAAAAAAACCAAATGGAGCCAGACCGGGATTTGTAGTTTATTACACCAACTACTCTCTCATGATCGACTCTGATATCAGCAATATAAAAGCCGTGCAGGATTAATTCCCGCACGACTTTTTCTGTCATATCTCCCATAATGTTTTCTATATTATCCCGTCCTGTGTGAAAAAACTCATATCTTCTTTTTCTTCATATATAAAACTCCCGTTATATCAGCAAGAAACCATCCGATTATAATTGCCCACCAGATCATCCGCACTCCCAGTAATGGTGCCAGTGTATACGCAAGCAACACCCGTGTTCCAAGAGAAATCACAGTCAGCACAACCGACATTTCCGGTTTCCCAGTTCCACGGTAATAAGCATACAGCAGAAACAGAAGTCCGATTCCACAGTAAAATGCGCCTTCAATCCGCAAATACTGTACACCAATCTGCAATACTTTCACTTCGGTTGCTTTCACAAAGATCAGCATCAGCGGTCTTGCAAACAAAAAGATCAGCACAGATACAATTCCACAGAAGATAAGAGATGTTTTCACTGCTGCCCGCACGCCTTCTTTCACTCGTTTTTCATCTTTTGCGCCATAATTCTGCGATGTAAAGATAGAGAACGAATTGCTGAACTCCTGTGCCGGCATGTAGGCAAAGGAATCAATCTTCACTGCTGCTGCATAAGCTGCCATTACCGCAGTTCCAAAACTGTTTATCAGTCCCTGGATCATCAGAATACCGAAATTCATCACCGACTGCTGCACACTTGCGGCTAGCGAAAACCGTACCACTTCCGGCAGTACTTCTTTTGAACATGCCTCCTTCAATGAAATGCCATTTCCTATGAAGCGTAGCTCCGGCTCCTTCTTCCAAAGATAGTAGCCGATTCCGACTCCCGATATGATCTGCGCAATCACGGTCGCCCACGCAGCTCCTCCAACTCCCATTTTCCATTTCACAACAAGCAAAAGATCAAGAATAATATTCAGCATAGATGCGATTGCCAGAAAAAGAAGCGGCGTTACCGAATTTCCAACTGCTCTCAGCAAATACGCAAAAAAATTATACAAAAATACAAAGAAGATTCCCCAGAAGATCACCCATACATATTTTTTCATATATGTATAGATATCTTCCGGTATCCGCATCAGCTTAAGAATCAGGTCCATTCCTGCAAATACAGCAATATTTAAAATCACAGAAATGATTCCGATAAAGAGAAAAGATGCAAGGATCGATTCCTGCATCTTTCTTTTATCTCCTTTTCCATAGTAAAAGGAAAAAACGCTGCCGCTCCCCATACACAGTCCGATCAAGACAGATGTCAGAAATGTCATAAGCGTATATGCCGCCCCGACTGCCGCCAGCGCTCCCGCTCCCAGAAATTGTCCGACTACCCATGTATCCGCAATGTTGTAACATTGTTGCAGAAGATTTCCGACAATCATCGGTCCTGCAAATACAAGCATCGTTCTTTGTACATTTCCATGTGTCAGATCTTTTTGCATGTTATCTTGTCCCCAGGAGATAGTCAATAAACTGCTGTGCTGTCCGTCCGGATAAGCCGCCGTGGCTTAATTCCCACTTATTTGCTTCCAGAAGCAGTTCATCTTCCGGCATATCTATGCCATTCTTTTCTGCAAGAGCAAGTACGATCTCCTGAAATTCCTTCTTCGCCGGTTTTCCAAAGTAAATCGTAACGCCAAAACGGGCAACCAACGATAATTTTTCCTGCACGGTATCATTTGTATGAAGCTCTTCGTCTCTGTCTTCTTTGTCCTTGAATGTTTCACGGATCAGATGTCTGCGGTTCGATGTTGCATAGATCAGAATATTATCCGGTTTCTTCTCCAGACCGCCTTCAATGACCGCTTTCAGATATTTGTACTCAATTTCAAATTCTTCAAAAGAAAGATCATCCATGTAAATAATAAATTTATAATTCCGGTTTTTGATCTGTGCGATCACGTCATTCAGATCCTGGAACTGATGCTTGTACACTTCAATCATACGCAGTCCCTGATCATAATACTGATTCAGGATTGCCTTGATAGATGTGGATTTACCGGTTCCTGCATCTCCGAATAACAAACAGTTATTTGCACGTTTTCCTTCTACGAATGCCTTCGTATTATCAATCAGCTTCTTCTTTGCAATCTCATATCCAACCAGATCATCCAGGTGTACATGTGCAATCTTGGTGATCGGCACGATCTGTGCACTCTCATCTGTATGCTCAATCCGGAATGCTTTGTGAAGTCCCAGTTTTCCAACGCCGAATTCCTTATAAAATCCTGTTATTTTCTCTTTGAAGTCCTGTGCGTCTTCTGCTTCTGCGAGACTCTTTGCCAGATCACAGATACGGTCACGGATACGCTTGTTAAATACATTACCGTGACTGCTGTCTCCTGCATATTCTTTGATCATGGATATGCAATCCACGCCAAATGCCTCTTCCATCTTTCTAAAATCATAATCAAATAATTCTTTGAATATCTCAAAATCATGCAGCGCAACCTGGTTCAGACTTCCATCGATTGCTCCTGTAATCTCACAGGAAGTACTGTATGCATTTTCATGGCTTGCCAGAAGGTATGTAAGATATGTATGCCACAGATTTCCTTCAAATCCATGACTCGCTGACAGTTCTAAAATGTCATTCATCTGCTCAAACAGCAGACCTTTCATATCTTCTGTATTATAATAATCGTTATCATAGTTTTCCATCAGGAACGTCATATCCGTCAAAATCTGACCGTCTTCCATATGTTTGTAAAGCATTAATTCTTTTGTTCTCATCTTCTTGCTCCTTGCTTATCTCCTGTCACTTACACTTTTATTCGCTCTTACAATCCTGTACATCGCAGAAATTATATATACTGAAACTAATAATTTCCAAGGATCCTCATATTACGGCTTTCCTCTCTCAGTCCGCGGATTGCATTTTTCACAGCCGGATCTGCCATATTTCCTTCAAAATCAATAAAGAAACGATACTCCCAGTTTTTTCCCTCAATCGGTCGGGATTCAATCCGTGTCATATTCAGATCATTGTAAATGAAATGCGACAGCAGTCTGTACAGCGAACCGCTCTCATGTGGCAGTTCCAGGCAGATGCTGATCTTCTGTGCGTGCTTTAAAAATACTTTCTGGTTTGTAACCACAATAAAGCGTGTACAGTTTGTCTGATCATCATTGATATTCTCTTCTAATATTTCTAATCCGTGTACCTCTGCCGCATAAGCACTGCATACAGCTGCCTGTGCCTGATCTTTGTCATCCCGTATCTTACGCGCCGCAATCGCTGTATTCGCCACACTGATCTGCTGCCAGTCGCTGTGGTCATCCAAAAAATGTGATGCCTGCATCAACGCAACGCCTTTGGAATACACACGTTCAATATCTGTAAGTTTTGCTCCCGGAACTCCGGACAGTGTATGAATGATCGGAATGATTGTCTCACCTACGATATAATTTTCAAACTCAACAAGCAGATCGTACATCTCATCTACGGAGCCGGCTGTTGAATTCTCAATTGGCAGCACGGCATAATCTGCTGCCCCATCTTCGATCGCTTCCATTGCTTCACGGAATGTCCGCACATAAAAACTATTGCAATTTTCACCAAAATAATCTTTTGTAGCTGCCTGACTGTATGCACCTTCTGTTCCCGGAAATACGATTCTTGCATTTTTCGCATCCAGGGATTCCATCTCAATAAACGGAAGTCTCCCAAGTGCTCCTGCCTTTACAAGCTGCTGGTACTGTAATTTACGGCTCATGGACATTAACTGCTCATACAATTCACGTACACCTTTTTTATTAAATTCAGAAGAAGCTTTCTCTGACACTGCCTGTAATTTATTCTTCTCTCTCTGGCGGTCCAGAACCTTCTTCCCATTCTTGATCTTATACTCGCCGACCTGTGCACATACTTTCATACGTTCTTCGTACAGGCGGACCATCTGATCATCTATCTCATCTAACTGCAATCTCAATTCTTCTAATGATGCCATCGTCTGTTCTCCTCGCTTTTTTACATAAACCGTCAATTATTATAATACATTTTGCGTATAAAATCTACATTTCCTCCTTATACTATCTTCCATGAAGCGAAAATTTCTCCAATGCGGAATGTTCGGCTGGTGTATCGAAATTCTCTATACCGGTCTTCGTTCCCTGAAAAAAGACAACCACACATTAACCGGACACACTTCCATCTGGATGTTCCCCATCTACGGAATGGCATGCCTGTTCTCTCCTATCTGCCGACGGATCCAGCATTTTCCTGCCTTTGTACGTGGGTGCTTTTACACCGTCTGTATTTTCTTTACAGAATATACGACCGGAAGCCTCCTCAGGCACTTCCATGCATGTCCGTGGAATTACAGCCATGCACGCTTCCAGATCCGCGGACTAATCCGGCTGGACTATGCACCATTATGGTTTTTCACCGGATTATTCTTTGAAAAAATTCTCTGCAGACATTGAAAAACCTTTTTATTTATTATATGATGTATGAAAGATTTTCAATAGATTTGAAAATAACAGGAGGTTTTTTATGAGACATTTGATTAGTCCACTGGATTTTTCTGTGGGAGAACTTGATAAACTGATGGATTTGGCGAACGATATTGAAGCCACCCCGGAGAAATACGCACATGCCTGTGCAGGCAAGACACTGGCAACTTTATTTTATGAACCTAGTACACGTACCCGTTTAAGTCATGAAGCAGCGATGTATAATCTTGGCGGTAATGTTCTAGGTTTTTCTTCTGCTAATTCAAGCTCTGCCACAAAAGGCGAAAGCGTTTCCGATACACTCCGCATGATATCTTGCTATGCAGATATCTGTGCAATGCGCCATCCAAAAGAAGGTGCCGCAACTGTTGCATGCAAACATTCCGGTATCCCGGTTATCAATGCCGGGGACGGCGGACACCAGCATCCGACCCAGACTTTAGCTGATCTTCTTACAATCCGTTCTTTAAAAGGACATCTGGATAATATGACGATCGGTCTCTGCGGCGATCTGAAATTCGGACGTACTGTACACTCTCTGATCCATGCATTAGTAAGATATCCAGGTATCCGTTTTGTACTTATTTCCCCGGAAGAATTAAAACTTCCAGGCTACATCCGTTCCGATGTATTGGATAAGAAGAATATCCCTTACGAGGAAGTAGAACGTCTGGAAGATGCACTTCCAAAACTGGATCTTCTCTACATGACACGTGTACAGAAAGAACGTTTCTTCAACGAAGAAGATTATGTACGCATGAAAGACTTTTATATTCTGGATGCCGCTAAGATGAAGCTTGCCCCGGAAGATATGTATGTCCTTCATCCTCTTCCAAGAGTAAATGAAATCTCCGTAGAAGTAGATGATGATCCGAGAGCCGCTTATTTCAAACAGGCACAGTATGGTGTTTATATCCGTATGGCTCTGATCCTTACATTGTTAGAGATTGAAGTATAAGAAGGGAGCATACATAATCATGTTAAATAATACATTAAGTGTTGGAAAAATCGAAGAAGGTTTTGTTCTGGATCATATTCAGGCAGGACGAAGCATGGATATTTATAAATATCTGCACCTGGACAAACTGGACTGTTGTGTCGCTATTATCAAAAATGCGAAAAGCAGTAAGATGGGCAAGAAAGATATTATGAAGATCGAGTGTCCGATCGACTTTATGGATCTGGATATTCTCGGATTCATCGATCATAATATTACAGTAAATATTATTAAAGACTCACAAATCGTAGACAAGAAAGCACTTCATCTTCCGAAGAAGATCACAAATGTGATCCGCTGTAAAAATCCGCGCTGCATTACTTCTATCGAGCAGGGACTGGATCATGTCTTCGTACTGACTGATCCAGAAAAAGAAGTATACCGCTGTCTCTACTGCGAAGAGAAATATCACGGACGCGGTTAATTTAACACAAGTAAAGCTGACATTAATAGCTTATTTGAATCATTCTGGCACAGCGACGAAACACGCTTTGCGAGTTTTGTTCGCTGATTAGCGGTTGTCAATGCTGTCATCAAGCATGACGCGTTTTCCTCGTCGCCATAACATAAAAAGCAGCTCATATCGAGCTGCTTTCAGATTGTAGACAAAGCCCTGCTTTTGCAGGGTTTTGCTATTGTTGGAACCG
>OLPE01000621.1_pt1 | contig 30692 bp, 27 predicted proteins | sample 1671901 | NCBI WGS metagenome assembly OLPE01 (sample SAMEA3136624, study PRJEB25190) | human gut metagenome | biome: human gut; feature: human-associated habitat; material: faeces | place: Austria | collected 2013 | reverse complement strand
TCAGACATCAGTGCAGGTTTGGCAAGAGTTGCCTGTGCAGGAGAAGTGAATGGAGAAATCGTTGATCTTAGAACAGTAGTAGATCAGGATTGTGAATTGAATATTGTAACAGCCAGTGATCCGGAAGGACTCAGAGTTATCCGTCATACAGCATCTCACGTGCTGGCTCAGGCGGTTAAGAGAGTGTTCCCAAATGCAAAGATTGCCATCGGACCGGCAATCGACGATGGTTTCTATTATGATTTTGAAGCAGAACCATTTTCAAGAGATGATCTGGATAAACTGGAAGCAGAGATGAAGAAGATCATCAAAGAAGGACATGAATTAAAGAGATTTACACTTCCTAGAGAAGAAGCGATCGCATTTATGAAAGAGAAAGATGAGCCATTCAAGGTAGAGTTGATCGAAGATCTGCCGGAAGGTGAAGAAATCTCATTCTATGATCAGGGAGAATTTGTAGACCTGTGTGCAGGACCGCACCTGATGAGCACAAAGGGCATCAAGGCATTTAAGCTGACATCATCATCTATGGCATACTGGAGAGGTGATTCCGAAAAAGCACGTTTGCAGAGAATTTATGGTACTGCATATAATAAGAAAGAGGAACTGAAAGCACACCTCGAGAAAATGGAAGATGCAAAACGCAGAGATCACAATAAACTTGGCCGTGAGATGGAATTATTTACAACGGTAGATGTGATCGGACAGGGACTTCCACTTTTCCCACCGAAGGGAACGAAGATGATCATGAAGCTGCAGAGATGGATCGAGGATCTGGAAGATAAAGAGTGGGGCTATGTACGTACCAGAACTCCGCTGATGGCCAAATCTGATCTGTATAAGATTTCCGGACACTGGGATCACTACAAAGACGGAATGTTCGTACTGGGTGATGAGGAGAAAGATAAAGAAGTGTTTGCACTTCGCCCGATGACTTGCCCATTCCAGTACTATGTATATAAGAATACACAGAAGTCATATCGTGATCTTCCTTACAGAATGAGTGAGACATCTACACTGTTCCGTTCAGAGGATTCAGGAGAAATGCACGGACTGACACGAGTTCGTCAGTTTACAATTACTGAGGCTCACAATGTTATCCGCCCGGATCAGGCTGAAGAAGAATTGAAGAACTGTCTGGATCTGGCATACTATGTGCTGACTACATTAGGACTGCAGGATGATGTGACATATCGTCTGTCTAAATGGGATCCGGCTAATAAGGCGAAATACCTTGGTGATGACAATTACTGGAACAGCACACAGGATGCGCTGCGTGCCGTACTTCATGAGAAGAATGTGCCATTCGTAGAGGCTGACGGAGAAGCTGCATTCTATGGTCCAAAGATCGATATTCAGGCTAAGAATGTATATGGTAAAGAAGATACCATGATCACAATTCAGCTTGACTGTGCGATTGCTGAGAACTTCGATTTGTATTACATTGATCAGAATGGTGAGAAGAAACGTCCTTACATTATTCACAGAACATCGATGGGATGCTACGAACGTACACTTGCATGGTTGATCGAGAAATACGCCGGCAAGTTCCCGACATGGCTGTGTCCGGAGCAGGTGCGTGTACTTCCTATTTCTGAAAAATACGCAGACTATGCGAATGAAGTATGCAAAGAGTTGAAGAAAAATGATATCGATGCTACAGTTGATAACCGTTCAGAGAAGATTGGATTCAAGATCCGTGAGGCAAGACTGGATAAGCTGCCATATATGTTAGTAGTCGGACAGCAGGAAGAAGCAGACGGAACAGTGTCTGTAAGAAGCCGTTATGCAGGTAATGAAGGAACCAAGCCACTTGCTGAGTTCATCGATGCAATCTGCAAAGAGATCCGTACAAAAGAGATCAGAAAAGAATTGCCGGAAGAAGAAAAGGCAAAATAATCATTAGAATGAAAATAGCTGGTACACAGTTCTGTCAAGAATCATAGATTCGATGTGCTGTGTACCGGCTATTTATTTGCATTTGGCATGCATTATACTTCGGCATGTTCAGTAACATACTTTTTAAAGTTCATAACAACCGGTGCCTGGTATACATTTTTTAAAGTAGCCATATAGAAGAGTCTTTCCCAGGATGGGGTTGCGATTTCTATGATGGATACAGGCATGTAGGAAAGAATCGGCATCTTCGGAACGACAGCAATACCAAATCCGGCACCGACAAGTCCGGCAACACCCTGATCTTCCTCCATGGAATAAGCAATCTCCGGGTAGCCGCCACATTTTTCAAATAGTTTATCAATGACCTGCCTTAAACCACTTCGCTTAGAAAAGACGATGTGCGGATAAGCAAGTGACTCTTTCAAATCTATAGAAGTCTTACCTTCCAAAGGATGTTCTTTGGGTACGATCAGTACGAGCTCCTGTTTGGCAACAGGGGTAAATTCGATCAAGGGTTCATTATCCATCTTTGAACAGAATGCAATGTCATATTTCCGTTCTTTTAATCCCTGGATCATGTCAGAGGTAAGACCGGTCGAACTGTGAAAATAAAAATCAATCTTCTTATTAGATGAGGAATCCAAAAAACCTTTCACAAAGTTAGGAACAACAGTGCTGCTGAGTACACGAAGTTCAGCAATATCTATCCGACCTTCCCCCAATCCTGTCATTTGAAGCTTATTGACGCTTGAATCAAGCATATCCAGAGCCTGTTCAACATCAACCAGAAAAGCCTGTCCACATTTGGTAAGTACCACATTGCGGCCATCCTTTTCAAAAAGCTTAACACTGAGTTCCTTTTCCAGAGATGAGATTGCATGACTCAGGCTAGGCTGGGTAATAGAGAGGATTTCAGCTGCTTTTGTATAATGTTCCAGATGAGCGAGAGTAGCAAAATATCTGAGATGATAGAGATTCATAAGGTTTTCTCCTTTTCTGATTAATATTTGTATCTTCCCGTTATTTGTAAGTGAGTATTTAATAATATCATCGTACCACGAACTGCCAATAAAATCCATAAACAAAATCTATTGATTGTGACAGAATTATCAATTTGTCTTTTATTTAACGATTCGTTATAATTTAGACATAGAAAATATTACAAGATTGAACGACCAAATTAACGGTATAGTATTCAATTTCACAATGGAGGTAGAATTATGTCAAAGAAGAATCCAATCACAGTAAGCTCATGGACACTTGGAGATCAGTGTAAATTTGAAGATCGTGTAATCGCTGCCAAAGAAGCAGGATATGAAGGAATCGGTCTTCGTGCAGAGACTTATGTTGATGCCTTGAATGAAGGACTTCATGATGAAGACATTCTTGCAATTCTTGACAAACATGACATGAAAGTAACAGAGGTAGAGTACATTGTTCAGTGGTGTGAAGAACATCGTTCCTATGAGCAGAAGTACAAAGAGCAGATGTGTTTCCATATGTGCGAACTCTTTGGAGTAGGTCACATCAACTGCGGACTGATGGAAAACTATTCTGTAGAGTACACAGCTCAGAAGTTAAAAGAACTGTGTCAGAGAGCCGGCAAATACATTATTGGTGTTGAGCCGATGCCATACAGTGGAATTCCGAACCTTCAGAAAGGCTGGGAAGTTGTAAAAGCTTCCGGATGTGACAATGCAATGCTGATTCTTGATACATGGCATTGGGTAAGAGCAGATCAGCCGTATGATATCCTGACACCGGAAATCGCTGAGAAAGTTATTTCTATCCAGATTAATGATGCTTATGACAGACCGTATGCAGCTTCAATTTTAAGAGATGAGTCTATGCATGACCGTCTTGCACCGGGAACAGGAGCAAAGGATACAGCAGGATTTGTTAAGATGATCAAAGATGCCGGAATCGATCCAAAGGTTGTTGGTGTAGAAGTAATCTCTGATGAGATCCTTGGAAGAGGAATCGATGCAGCAGCTGCTTATACATATGAAAACACAGAAAAAGTATTAAAAGAAGCTTGGCCAGAACTGGTAGACTAATTCAGAAAACAGATTCATTGAAAAGAGAGGTAAAATAATGAAATTCAAAAATATGTTTTCTCCGATTCAGATCGGACCTATGACAGTTAAGAATCGTTTTGTAGTTCCCCCGATGGGAAATAACTTCGCTAATTCAGATGGAACATGGAGTGATCAGTCCGTTGCATATTACAGTGAACGTGCAAAAGGACAGTTTGGTCTGATTACGATTGAAGCAACTGTAGTACATAAAGGTGCTAAGGGAGGTCCTAAGAAACCTTGCTTGTATGATGATAACAGTATTGAAAGCCTGAAGAGAATTACAGATGCCTGCCACGCAGAAGGCGCAAAGATTTCTATCCAGCTTCAGAATGCAGGACCGGAAGGTAATGCAAAGAATGCAGGAGCACCGATCGAGGCTGCAACAGCAATTGCATCTGCAGACGGAAAGGACATTCCGGAAGCAGTACCGACAGAAAAAGTGTATGAACTTGTAAAAGGATATGGTGATGCAGCAGTTCGCGCGATGAAGGGCGGAGCTGATGCAGTAGAAATTCACATGGCACATGGTTATCTTGTAAATTCATTCATGTCACCAAGAACCAATAAGCGTGTCGATGAATTTGGCGGAAGCTTTGAAAACAGAATGAGATTTTCTCGTCTGATCATTGAGGAAGTTAAGAAGAAAACAGAAGGAAAGATTGCCGTTCTTGCACGTATCAACAGTACAGAAGATATGTTTGGCGGACTTGATAATCACGATATGTGTGCAGTAGCAGCTTACCTGGAAGAGTGTGGAATTGACGGACTTCACGTATCTCGTGCAGTACATCTGAAAGATGAATATATGTGGGCACCTACAGGTATCCACGGCGGTTTCTCGGCAGAACTGGTTGCTAATATTAAGAAGTGTGTATCTGTTCCGGTTATTACAGTTGGTCGATATACAGAGCCACAGTTTGCAGAACAGATGATCAAACTTGGCAATGCAGATCTGGTAGCATTTGGACGTCAGTCACTGGCTGATCCTCATACTCCGGAAAAAGCGCAGGAAGAAAGACTTGAAGATCTGACACCATGTATCGCCTGTCTGCAGGGATGTGTTGCTAATATGTATGCAGGTAAGCCACTTTGCTGTCTGGTGAATCCAGTACTTGGACGTGAGGTTGAAGGACTTCCGAAGGCTGAAAAAGCGAAAAAAGTATACGTGATCGGTGGTGGTGTGGCAGGTATGTGTGCTGCATTCACAGCTAAGAGACGTGGACATGATGTTACTTTATTTGAAGCAACAGATAAGCTTGGCGGTAATATGAGACTGGCTGCTTACCCACCGGGAAAAGGTGATATCACCGGTATGATCAGAAGCTACATTGTAAAATGTGAAAAAGCCGGCGTTAGCATCAAGATGAATACAAAGGTGACAGCACAGATGTTAAAAGAAGATACACCGGATGCAGTTATCCTTGCAACAGGATCAGAGACATTAGTACTTCCATTTATCAAAGGTATCCACAATCCGGATATTGTATATGGTGTTGACTGCCTGGAAGGAACACGCCCGGTAGGACACAAAGTCTTAGTTGTTGGTGGCGGTATGGTAGGTGCAGAGACTGCTGACTTCCTTGCAGAACAGGGACATGAAGTAGCTGTTATCGAAATGAGAGATGCGATCGGACCGGATGTAATTCACGAGCACCGTGTATTCCTCATGGAAGCATTTGAAAAATATGGTATCAAGCAGATCACAAGCGCTGCTGTATCAGAGATTTTCTCAGATGGTGTAAGCTACAAGAACGCAGCAGATAAATCTGACGAGACAATCTATGAGGCAAGAGGATTTGATACCGTAGTTCTGTCTATGGGATTCAGCTCACGCTATACACACCGTGACGGTCAGAATGTAGTATATGACTTCGCTGAAGAATTAAAAGACATCGTACCAGAAGTTCACATGGTAGGTGACGCTGTAAGAGCACGTCGTGCGCTGGATGCTACAAAAGAAGCATACGATGTTGCATTAAAATTGTAAATCCTATAATAACATATATATTCATAGGGCAGTCCGCGATATACGGACTGTCATAAAAAAGAAAAGCAGGAGGATTAGGATCATGGAAAAAAGAATTTCCGGACACACAGGCTTAATGGGATTATTTGGAACACCGGTTGGACATTCAGGATCTCCGGCAATGTACAACTTCAGCTTCCAGCATGACGGACTGGATTATGCATATATGGCATTTGATGTAACAGAAGAAGAGATGCCAAAAGCATTTGAGGCAATTCGTTTGTTCAAAATGCGTGGTGGTAACTTTACTATGCCATGTAAAAATATTGCAGCAGAGTTAGTAGATAAGCTTTCTCCGGCAGCAGAGATCATTGGCGCCTGTAATGTATTTGTTAATGATGACGGTGTGATCACAGGTCATATTACAGATGGTGTTGGATTCGTTAAGAATCTTGAACTTAACGGAGTACCTGTAAAAGATAAAAAGGTAGTTGTACTTGGCGCCGGCGGAGCAGCTACAGCTATCCAGGTTCAGTTAGCACTTGACGGAGCAAAAGAGATTAATATCTTCAGCATTCAGGATAAGTTCTTCGAGAGAGCAAAAGGAACACAGGCTAAATTAGCAGAGAAGTGTCCGGAATGTGTTGTTACTGTTGATGATCTGGATGATAAGGCAAAACTGGAAGAAGCAGTTAAGGCTTGTGATATTCTGGTAAATGCAACCATTATGGGAATGAAGCCACATGAGGATGTAACATTGGTTGACAAATCATTGTTCCGTAAAGACCTGGTTGTAGCAGATACGGTATATAATCCGGAGAAGACAAAGATGATCGTTGAAGCAGAAGAAGCCGGATGCAAAGCAATCGGTGGTGTAGGAATGCTTCAGCAGCAGGGTGCAGTTAACTACGAACTGTTTGTTGGAAAAGAGATGCCACTTGCCGAGTATCAGGAATTTCAGAAGGCACAGGCAAAATAAAACAATTCGACAAAGGAGATTGAGGGAATGAAAGCAAAAAAATATTTATTGTCTATCATTTGTGTCTATTTTTGCTATTTGACACATGGTATTCAAGCTATTATTTTAAGCCAGAATAACGTGAATTTTGCAAAACAGTGGGGATTCAATATGTCAGACCCACAGTCTGCAGCATATGCGGCAGGTATTGCAGCGGTTAGTACAGCAGTTGCATGGACAGGTTTCGGTAAATTCGTCAGTGTGTGGATCGGTGGAGAGATCTCTGACCGCGTAGGACGTAAAAAATTAATGATTGGCGGAGCTATCTTATACATCATCTGCTTCCTTGGATTCTTATTTACAAGCAATGCTATAGTTGCTTCTATCTGCGGATTTGTTGCAGGAGTTGCAACATCAGGATTCTGGGATGCATCCGGATATCCGGCTGTACAGGAAGCTTATCCTGCAGCACCTGGTTCTGCACTGATCGGAATCAAATTCTTCGTTTCATTGTCTGGTATGGCGTATCCGCTCCTGGTTGTACATAACGCAAGCAATGGAAACTGGAAATTAAATGTAATCATTCCGGTTGTAATGTCAATTATTTGTTTAGTACTTGCAATTGTTGCTCCATTTGTTTATGATGATCAGAAAAAGGCATCAGAAGGAAAAGAAGGCAAATCGAATGATGCAGTACAGGCAGAGATTGATGCAGCTAAGGCAGCAATGCTTACTAAACCAAGCAAATTTGTAGTATTTCTGGTAATGTTTTATGCATTCCTTTGCATGGCAATCATGTATGGTGCACAGCAGTATACAAAGGCATTCGGATTATCTGTATGTGGACTTTCCGAGATGCAGGCAGCAGGTATGACTTCCATTTATACAATCGGATCTATCTGTGCAGTACTCTTCTGGGCATTTATGATGGCTAAATTAAAATGGAATCCGCTGAAGGTTGTCCTGATCGATTCTGTTTGTACAGCAGTTGCACTTGCAGGTGTACTGTTTATCCATCAGGTAGCAATCATCTACATCGCAATCGCAATGTTAGGATTCTTTGCAGCAGGTGGTGCTCTTCAGACAGGTCTTGCGGTGGTACAGATATTCAACCCGGGACCAAAAGGAAGAAACACAGGTATTTATTACACATTCATGGGCGCAGCAAGCTACCTGATCCCGGTAGTAGCAGCACAGCTTACAAAAGCATCAGGTGAGGCTAATGCAGTTTACACCCTTATGATCATGTTATTAGTATTTGCAATCCTTGCTATTTTAAGTTCCCTCTACTTAGTAGCTCAGCACAAGAAAATCTTCGGAAAAGGTGCATTGTAGAATATAATAAAAAAAATTGGGACTGGCGTTCCGAAAGATGTTATCATCTATAAGAATACAGTCCCGTTTTTTTAAGAATGCATTGTTAAAAAAAAGACATTTATAAAAATTACAGTTAAAATAAGAGGAAAACCAAGTTATTCTATAAAATTTATCTATAAAATAACTGGCATTGTGTTTAGGCGACTGAATTGCCGGAAGTATACAGTACAATACTGTGTAATAAATTATAAGATAAAGGAGGACGCTCAAAGATGAGTCCGAAAAGAGCAAAAAGAGCTAATGAACTTCCATATATTCCACTTGGCCCATTTCAGTGGAGAATTCCAGGGGTTCATTATAAAATTGAGTATGTAGAGTTTTTTCAGGGTCTGATCCTTGGCGCTACAGCTTTAAGTTCGATTCCGTATCTGACTGATAATCTTGGACTTCCATATGAACTTGCATGGAGCTGTGTCATCATTGAAGTATTTATGTATATGCTTCACGGATGGCTGGGAGATCCGGTTGTTCCTGGATGGATCACCCCGACCCTGCCATTTACTTTGGCATATTTGAATGGATTTGAAAAAGGACCTGAGCGAATTCAGGCAATGATCGCATTGCAGCTGCTGGTAGCCTTTGTATTTATATTTATGGGAATCACTAAGCTTGCAGATAAATTTGTAAATGGTGTGCCGAATTCTATCAAAGGTGGTATTTTGATCGCAGCACCGATCACAGTATTGCAGGGACAGTTGTCTGACGGAAGTCAGTTGATGACTGCACCGATAGCGACACTTGCAGGTAGCTTGTTGCTTGCATTTCTGAGTTTTTCACCGTTCTGTGAAAAGAACAGAGATAAATATAAAATACTGGATATTATGGCAAAATATGGTAATTTGTTCCCATATCTTGTTGCTATGTTAGCCGGAGTTGCACTTGGAGAATTGTCAAAACCGGTTCTGGAACTAGGAACAGTCATCAGAATCCCTGATTTCAGTAATATCTTCCATACAGTCAGCATTTTTGCAGTCGGATTCCCTCCGATTTCAAAATTCATCAGTGCACTCCCGTTAGCATTGATCTGCTATGTACTGGCATTTGGAGATTTTGTTACGTCTAAGACACTGGTAGCAGAGGCACAGGAGAGCCGAAGTGATGAATATATTGACTTTAACTCAAGCAGGTCGAACCTGATCAGTGGTCTGAGAAACCTGATCCTTGCAATATTCGCACCGTTCCCACCACTGGCCGGACCGCTCTGGGTAGGTATGACAGTATCCGTTGCTATGCGTTATAAAGAAGGAAAGAAAGCAATGAAATCTCTGATCGGTGGAATGAGTTCTTTCCGTATGGCAACATTTCTCAGTGTTATTTTGGTGCCAATCGTGTCATTCATGAAGCCGATCATGGGTGTTGGTTCAGCAATCACTCTCTTATTCCAGGCATATGTATGTGCAAGAATCGGTATGGAATATTGTAAGACAAGCACTGATAAGAGTATTGCCGGTGTTATGGCAGCAGTTCTGGCATTCAAGGGTTCAGGCTGGGCATTGGTTGTAGGTTTTGCAATGAACCTGATGTTATCGAACATGGAATTCCAGAAGAGAAAACTGGGATTGGTTGACACAGAGAATGTAGATCAGATTGAAACAAAGGACAATGAGCCTTCATAAAATGTGACAACGTAACAGGGAAAACCGGAATGAGTCCGGCTTTCCCTGTTTTTTTTGCAATGATGAAATGATTGATATGTCAGAGTTCACAGATACTTCATTTGAAAATGTGTATTACCTGTGGTAGAATTATACCATTAATAAAGAATGACGATGTGATGGAGGTTAATAGATAATGGAAGCATATAAACAGGAATTTATTGAATTTATGGTAGAGAGTAATGTATTGAAATTTGGCGAATTTACATTAAAGAGTGGCAGAAAATCTCCGTTCTTTATGAATGCAGGAGCATATGTGACCGGTTCGCAGCTTAAGAGACTGGGTGAGTATTATGCAAAGGCAATCCATGATACTTATGGTGATGATTTTGATGTGCTGTTCGGACCAGCATATAAGGGGATCCCACTTAGTGTAGTGACTGCTATTGCATACAGTGAGCTGTACGGAAAGGAAGTGCGTTACTGCTCAGATAGAAAAGAAGAGAAGGATCATGGTGCAGATAAGGGTAAATTCCTTGGAAGCAGCCTGCAGGATGGTGATCGTGTAATCATGATCGAGGATGTAACCACTTCCGGTAAATCAATGGAAGAGACTGTACCGAAGGTAAAAGGCGCAGCTAATGTCGAGATTGTAGGCCTGATGGTATCTCTGGACCGTATGGAAGTCGGCAAAGGCGGCGTGAAGTGTGCGCTGGATGAAGTGAAGGAACTGTATGGATTTGAGACAAAAGCGATCGTTACGATGAAAGAAGTCGTAGAGCATCTGTATAACAGAGAGTGTCAGGGTAAGGTTGTGATTGATGATACTTTGAAAGCTGCGATTGATGCATATTATGAGCAGTATGGAGCAAAATAGCAGGAGGTGTAAGTATGAACGAAAAGGCATATAAGACAATGGGACTTACGGGAGCAGCGAATATCGCGATCGGTATCGTGGTGATGGTTGTCGGCGTGGCAGCCGGCGTGGTAGCTGTGATCGGAGGAGCAAGACTTCTGAAGAACAGAGAGGGACTGATGTTCTAATATGAGTAGAAATAAAAGGGGAAAGGGCATGCGCCTTCTGGGGAAGGTGCTGTTCGTATTATATATAGGATTTATCATTTATTTCCTCCTGTTTTCAGATCTCTATGGTCGAACAGGTGTTATGGAGGAATATCGATATAATCTGGTACTGTTCAAGGAAATTAAAAGATTCTGGCAGTACCGTGAACAGCTTGGATGGTATGCGATGTTCACAAATCTTTTTGGAAATGTGATTATTTTTATGCCATTTGGGTTCTTCCTGCCGATGGCGAGTAAATACCGCAGCTTTTTTGCAGCGGTATTTTACAGTTTTACACTGAGCCTGTGCGTGGAGACATTTCAGTTGTTGACGAAGGTGGGAAGTTTTGATGTGGATGACCTGCTTCTGAATACAATCGGCGGAGTGGCAGGATATATTATATTTGTGATTTGTGCAGCAGTAAGGAGGCGGCATGTTAGACTATCTACGAGAAAGCGCAGATGAAAGAGCGATACGAAGAGAACATACGAAGCGCGAAAAGGAACGCAGGAAGAGAAGAATACACAAATACGGTCAGATGGAACTGAAGCATTCCAGAAGAGGATGCATCTCTTGTATGCTGGCAGTTCTGTCCGCATTTTTTCTGATCAGTATTTTTTCTGTGTCATATCTCAGGCATGGTAATGTGAATATTCTGATCGGCATTGCAGGGATTCTGGCACTTGTGCTTGCCGTATCCGGACTCAGACGGGGAATCGAAGGCTTCAAAGAACGCAATAAAAATTACATAACCTGCAAGGTCGGAACGGCATGTAATGGAATCCTTTTGCTCATTTATCTTGCAATATTTATAAGGGGGCTATTTTAAATGACAACAGAACGATATGAACTGGCAGCAGAGCGAATCAGACAGATACCGAAGGAAGAGGCAGTCAGCCTTCCTTTCCGGCGGTATTTTCAGAGTGTGTCTGAATTTGTTCTGCTGCTTCTTGATTTAAAGAAAATGATGGAAAACGGAAGCTATGGGAAGCTTTCGGTAGAAGAAAAGAAAGAATGGAACCATAAGCTGTATGCAGATATACTGCCGGACCAGTATGAAGAGAGTTATGCGAATCCGACATATGCAGTGAAGGAGCTTGGCGAAGATTACGGACAAATCTTAAGCTTCCTGTATGCAGAAGTCCGTGGAGGAATTGCCTGGGTATTTGAAAGAAAAGAAGAATACCTGACGATCCTGATGGAACTTTTTCTGGAGGTCTATAGTTGCTTTGCGGTGGCAGAGGCTGAAGAAGGACGTGAGGTATCGCTTCATGAGCTGAAGGATATCCTGTATTGGTATGCCAGCGATTACTGTGATGTATTTGCGGCAGACCGGATCTGTGACCAGATCGATCCGTCCAGAGATTTTGCGAAGAATATTATTGAAAATGCAGATCTTACGAATGCAGAGTATCTGTATAGCTTTGGAGAATATATTGGTGAGAACCAGATCCGTACAGCAGAGCATCTGGCAGAACTTCCGGAGGAAGTGATCCGTAAGATGGCAGAGGTGTATACCGAAGGTTACCGCATCGGTTTTATTAATACGGGCAAAGATCTGTCTAAGAAATCGGTTGTCAGCATCCGTTACGTGTTGGGATTTGAACGCGTGATCAAGCTTGCGATTGCAAACTTTGCGAAGATGGGACTGAAGCCTGTAATCTATCGCGCGGGCGTCAGCGTCCTGACAAAAGCGAGAAATGGACGCGCCGGATATTATGGAGGTATTCCGAATCCACAGTATGATTATGACCATAAGGATGATATGGGATTATTCTTGAATAAACGATTCATCGAGCGGAAGCTGGAAGTAATGAAGCATACGTATGAGGAACACAAGGAGCTGGCAGCGCAGTTTGCCGGACCGGCAGTGATCGAGACCTTTGGCGAGAAACCATTTATCCCGGAAGTTAAGGAAGAAGCGGTAACGCTGAATGAGAAGCAGGAAAAGATCTTCCTGTCTTACACCAGCAAAGCGGGGCAGCTCATGAATACCTATATCAAGGGTGAGGAAAGAAGCTTCACGATTGTGGCTTATCCGGTGCCGGAGATTGGCTCGAAGTATGAAGAGATCTTCAACGAGACGATCCGGATCAATACGCTGGATGCGGCATTGTACACGAAGGTACAGCAGACGATCATCGATGCGCTGAATCAGGGAACTTCTGTGCATATTCTCGGACGTGGCAAGAATAAGACAGATCTTACCGTACAGTTGCATACGCTTCAGGATCCGGAGAAGGAGACAATATTTGAAAACTGTGTGGCAGATGTGAATATTCCGGTGGGTGAGGTGTTTACTTCACCACAGCTACAGGGGACGAATGGTAAGCTGCATGTGACACAGGTATATCTGGGTGAATTGCAGTACCTGGATCTGGAAATGGATTTCCTGGATGGTAAGATCGCAGATTACCGTTGCAGTAATTTTGATAATGAAGAAGATGGTAAGAAATATATCGCAGACCATGTACTGCATAATCATGAGACACTTCCGATGGGTGAATTTGCCATTGGCACGAATACGACTGCCTATGTGATGGGAAGAAAATATGGCATCGAGGACAAGCTGCCGATCCTGATCGCGGAGAAGACGGGACCGCATTTTGCAGTAGGCGACACCTGCTATAGCTGGTGTGAGGATGTCAGAGTCTATAATCCGGATGGAAAAGAGATCATTGCAAAGGATAATGAGATATCCCTGCTCCGGAAAGAGGATGTGTCGAAAGCATACTTTAACTGCCATACGGATATTACCATTCCGTATGATGAGCTGGGAAGTATCCGTGTGCAGACTGCAGAGGGAAAAGAACTCTCAATAATAGAAGGCGGAAGATTTGTGCTGCCGGGTACAGAGGTGCTGAATGAGCCGCTGGACCAGGAAAATGCATAATAACTGGTCATTAATTCATCTAATAAGTAACTTGGGTAAATGCATTGAATAATTAGTTCTGCTTATGCTATGATATGAGCGTAAATAGGAAAACAGACACATTTTCGGAAGAGAAAGGATGAAAAAGATGCCAAAAGTAGGAATCGTAATGGGCAGTGACTCGGACTTAAAAGTAATGAGCAAAGCCGCTGACATGCTGGATAAACTTGGAATCGAATATGATATGACGATCATATCCGCACATCGTGAGCCGGATGTATTTTTTAAATATGCGGGATCAGCAGAAGAGAAAGGCTATAAAGTAATTATTGCGGGCGCAGGAATGGCAGCACATCTGCCGGGAATGTGTGCAGCAATATTCCCACTTCCGGTAATCGGCGTACCGATGTCCGGCAAGAACCTGGACGGACAGGACGCACTCTATTCTATCGTGCAGATGCCGCCTGGAATCCCAGTTGCGACGGTAGCGATCGACGGAGGCATGAACGCAGCAATCCTGGCAGCCAGAATGCTGGCTGTATCTGATCCGGAGCTCCTTGACAGACTGAAAGCATATACAGCAGAGATGAAAGCAACTGTACAGGGTAAGGATGCAAAGCTTCAGAAGCTCGGACATAAGGAATATATGGAACAGAAATAGTAACTATTCAGCCCCGCCAGAACACGTGCGGTTCTGCGAATGGACGGGCGGGGCTGATTTATTACTAAAAAATAGATAAAGGAGATTCGAAATGGATTATAAGAACGCGGGCGTAGATATAGAAGCAGGTTACAAATCAGTTGAGCTTATGAAAGAGCATGTAAAGAGAACCATGCGTGCAGAAGTACTGGGCGGTTTAGGTGGATTTTCCGGTGCGTTTTCACTGGCAAAGATCAAAGAGATGGAAGAGCCGGTACTGCTTTCCGGTACAGACGGATGTGGTACAAAGGTAAAGCTTGCATTTCTGATGGACAAGCATGACACGATCGGTATCGATGCAGTGGCAATGTGTGTCAATGACATCGCATGTGCCGGTGGAGAACCATTATTCTTCCTGGATTACATTGCATGTGGCAAGAACTATCCGGAGAAGATTGCAGCGATCGTAAGCGGTGTGGCAGAGGGCTGTGTACAGTCTGAGGCGGCGCTGATCGGCGGCGAGACAGCAGAGCATCCGGGACTGATGCCGGAGGAAGAATATGACCTGGCTGGATTTGCAGTTGGCGTATGTGAGAAGAAAGAACTGATCACAGGCGAGAATCTGAAGGACGGAGATGTGCTGATCGGAATGGCATCTACCGGTGTACATAGCAATGGATTTTCACTGGTCCGCAAGGTATTTGAGATGACAAAAGAGTCTCTGGATACTTATTATGATGAACTTGGTAAGACTCTTGGTGAGGCACTGATCGCGCCGACCAGAATCTATGTAAAAGCACTGAAGAGTGTAAAGAATGCCGGCGTTACGGTAAAGGCATGCAGCCATATTACCGGCGGTGGATTCTATGAGAATATTCCGCGTATGCTGAAGGACGGTGTACGTGCAGTTGTTGAGAAAGACAGCTATCCGATCCCTCCGATCTTTACCCTGATGGCAAAGAAAGGTGATATCACAGAGCAGATGATGTATAACACATTTAATATGGGAATCGGTATGGTAGTTGCAGTTGATCCGGCAGATGTGGACAAGACCATGGAAGCAATCAAGGCAGCCGGAGATCAGCCATATGTGATCGGACATATCGAGGCTGGAGAAAAAGGAGTTACATTATGCTAAGAGTACTGGTGATGGTATCTGGCGGCGGTACGAATCTACAGGCAATTCTGGATTCCGTGCAGTCAGGAGAGATCACAGATACTGAAATCGTAGGTGTGATCAGTAATAACCCGGGTGCCTATGCACTGGAGCGTGGTAAAAAAGCAGGGGTGCCTGTAGAATGTATTTCTCCGAAGAGTTATGCATCCAGGGCAGAATTTAATCAGGAATTTTTGAAAGCAATTGATAGTTACGAGCCGGATCTGATCGTACTTGCCGGGTTCCTGGTAGTGATTCCGCCGGAGATGATCCAGAAGTACAGAAACCGGATCATCAATATCCATCCGTCACTGATTCCGTCGTTCTGCGGAACCGGCTTCTATGGGCTGAAAGTGCATGAAGCAGCACTTGCCCGCGGAGTGAAGGTGGTTGGAGCTACGGTGCATTTTGTAGATGAAGGAACGGATACCGGTCCGATCATTTTGCAGAAGGCAGTGGAAGTGCAGAACGGAGATACACCGGAAGTGCTTCAGAGACGGGTAATGGAACAGGCAGAGTGGAAGATCCTTCCGAGAGCGATTGATCTGATCGCCCACGGCAAGGTCAGTGTGACAGACGGCAAAGCCATTGTGTCAGAGGATTAGATGACACAGAAGGAGTAGATAGAATGAAAGTACTGGTAGTCGGAAGCGGCGGAAGAGAACATGCAATTTGCTATTGCGTCGCTAAGAGTGAAAAGGCAGATAAGATATATTGTGCACCGGGTAATGCAGGCATTTCTGCGCTGGCAGAATGTGTGCCGATCGGCGCAATGGAATTTGATAAGCTGGTGGCATTTGCCAAAGAGCAGCAGATTGATCTGGTGATCGTAGGTATGATCCGCTGGTAGGCGGTCTGGTAGATGAGCTGGAGGCAGCAGGCATCCGCACATTCGGACCACGCAAGAATGCAGCGATCCTGGAAGGCTCCAAAGCATTTTCCAAGGATCTGATGAAGAAATACAATATTCCTACTGCAGCGTATGAGAATTTTACCGATCCGGACAAAGCACTCGCATATCTGGAGACAGCGAAGTTCCCAATCGTATTAAAAGCAGATGGACTTGCACTGGGTAAAGGTGTATTGATCTGTCAGGATCTGGAAGAAGCCAAAGAAGGCGTGAAGACGATCATGCTGGATAAGAAATTCGGCACGGCCGGTAATGAGATGGTCATCGAAGAATTTATGACCGGACGTGAAGTATCTGTACTGTCATTTGTAGATGGCAATACGATCAAGACCATGACTTCCGCACAGGATCACAAGCGCGCAGGAGATGGGGATACAGGACTGAACACAGGTGGAATGGGAACATTTTCTCCAAGTCCGTTCTATACAAAAGAAGTAGAAGCATTCTGTGAGAAATATATTTATCAGGCAACCGTAGATGCGATGAAAGCAGAAGGCAGACCATTCAAGGGAGTTATCTTTTTTGGTCTGATGCTGACAGAGGATGGTCCGAAGGTGCTGGAATACAATGCAAGATTCGGAGACCCGGAGGCACAGGTTGTACTTCCGAGAATGAAGAATGATATCATCGAAGTGATGGAAGCATGTATCGATGGAACACTGGATCAGATAGATCTGCAGTTCGAGGACAATGCGGCTGTCTGTGTGGTACTGGCGAGCGAAGGCTATCCGGTATCTTACGAGAAAGGCATTCCGATCAGCGGACTGGAAGAATTTGACAGGCATGAGGGATATTACTGTTTCCATGCAGGAACCAAATTCGACGGAGATCAGCTTGTGACCAACGGTGGACGCGTGCTTGGCGTGACTGCTAAGGGAAAAGATCTGAAAGAAGCCAGAGCCAATGCCTATGCGGCAACCGAGTGGGTACAGTTTGCCAACAAATATATGCGTCACGATATCGGTAAGGCGATTGATGAAGCATAAAGCTATATTAGAGTTATAAATATTAATAAAAGTAACTGTATGGTTACGGATGATAAAGAGCAGCCTGTGGAGAGCCACAGGCTGTTTGAGTTAGGAGAGTACGTAAGAATGAAGACCAATGATCTGACACAGGGAAGTATCGGGAAAGGATTTGTGCTGTTTGCGATACCGCTATTTCTGGGAAGCCTGTTTCAACAATTGTATAACACGGTAGATATGCTTTTTGTGGGAAATGTGCTTGGCAAGAACGCGGCGGCAGCTGTAGGCGCGAGCAGTATTCTGGTGACCTGTCTGATCAATCTGTTTACCGGAGTGGCAGTAGGAGCCGGGATCGTGATCTCGCAGCTCTTTGGCGCGAAAAAAGAAAAAGATATGAAAGAATCCGTATGGATTGCAGTCCTGGCGGGAGCTGTGGGAGGACTAATCCTTACGGTGATCGGTGTGACCTGTTCCCAAGCAGTATTAGTCAGGCTTCACACGCCAGCTAATATCATTCCGGATGCGGTTCTCTATGTGAGGATTTATTTTCTGGCGGCAATCCCGATGGTGCTTTACAACATGTGTTCCGGTATCCTGCGGGCACAGGGAGATTCCAGGACTCCATTTCATGCACTGGCAGCAGGAGGCGTGCTGAATGTGATTACGGACGCGGTGTTCCTGATATTGCTGGACTGGGGAGTTGCCGGAGTCGCAGTGGCTACGTTATTTTCCCAGAGCATGACAGCAGTATTTCTGTTGATCCATATGCTTCATCATCGCATATTGACTCGTCAGCGTCTGCGGTGGGATCTGCTGGGCAAAATTATCTGTGTGGGAGTTCCGGTAGGGATCCAGTCGATGATCCTCACGCTTTCTAATGTAGTGGTACAATATCATATCAATGGATTTGGGGAAAATGTGATCGCTGCATTTGCAGTATATTTCAAGGCAGAGAATCTGCTGTGCCTGCCAATCATTGCATTCGGTCAGGCGATGGTCACATTTACCGGACAGAATTATGGCGCTGGTAAATATGAGCGCATCCGAAGAGGTATTTTAGTGTGCAATGGAATCGCGGCAGCAGTGCTGGTGGTGTTATCCTGGTCAGCATTAGCAGCAGGTAACTGGATCCTCAGTGCATTCTGTCCGGATCAGCAGGTTGTAGCAGAAGGAATGAGGATCATTAGCGTGACATTTCCGGTGTATTTTGTCTACAGTCTGTTTGAAGTGACCGGAGGTGTGGTGCGTGGAATCGGCAAGTCGGTGCCATCTATGGTCATTGTCATTGTGAACTTATGTGTAATCCGTATTCTCATGCTGGAGATCAGTGACCGGGTATTCCACAGTGTGCAGGCGGTGGCAGCGGTTTATCCTCTGACGTGGCTGATGGCAACATTGTCATTTGTAGGATATTATCTGTATGTCCGGAAACAGATGTTGCAATGAAATAATGCCTGTGCTACTATGGGTATAACAAAATTGTAACAAAGGAAGCGATGAGACGATGATTATTGAAATTGACTTCAATAGTGATGAAGCAATCTACATACAGCTCAGGAATCAGATCATTATGGGAATCGCCACATCTGAGATACAGGAGGGTGAATCTCTTCCATCGGTGCGTCAGCTTGCAGAGACGGTGGGCATTAATATGCACACGGTCAACAAAGCCTATACGGTACTGAAGCAGGAGGGATATATCCAGCTTGACAGAAGGAAGGGAGCTGTGATCTCTCTTGATGTGAATAAGATCGAGGCGGTGGAGAAGATGAGAGCACAGCTTCGAATCCTGTTGGCGAGAGGACTCTGCAAGGATATCAGCAGAGTAGAAGTACACGAGATGGTGGATGAGATCTATGACGAGATGATAGGAGGATAATACAGAATGAATTATACAACACGGGCACAGGAAGTGTTGAAGCTTGCGGCTGAGTCGGCGAAGCTGATGCAGCATCCTTATATCGGCACGGAGCATTTGCTGATCGGGCTCAGCAAGATCTATTCCGGCGTGGCCGGCCAGGTGCTGGATATGAATGGAGTCAAAGAGGAAGACATGCTGAAGATCATGAATGAACTGGTGACTCCGCCGGAAGATATGGAGATATCCGGCAAGCCGATGGAGAGTCCTAGACTGCAGTTTATCTTAGAAGAGGCAGCAGGAGAAGCGCAGCATCTGAAAGCAAAAGAAGTTGGAACCGAGCATTTGCTCCTTGCTGTTTTAAATGATGCTGACTGTGTGGCATCCCGGATCCTGCAGACGTTAAATGTGAATATGCAGAAGCTGTATCAGGATATTATGCTGGCAGTGGGTGCAGATATAAATGAATATATGTCAGATCTTCAGGGTGAGGGAAGAAAGAAAGGCGTGCTGGAGCAGTTTGGTACAGATCTTACGGAACAGGCAGCAGAGGGAAAGTTAGATCCTGTGATTGGTAGAGAACAGGAGATTGGCAGACTGATGCAGATCCTCAGCAGAAGAACCAAGAACAATCCGTGTCTCGTAGGGGAGCCGGGTGTCGGCAAGACCGCAGTAATCGAAGGTCTGGCACAGCGCATTTCCGGCGGACTGGTGCCGGAAGGCATGAAAGAGAAGAAGATATTTACCATGGATCTTGCCAGCATGATTGCCGGTTCCAAGTACCGTGGTGAATTTGAAGAGCGTATGAAGAAGCTGATCCAGGAAGTAAAGGCAGCAGGTAATGTGATCCTGTTTCTGGATGAGGTGCATACCATTATCGGTGCTGGAGGTGCAGAGGGAGCCATGGATGCGTCCAATATCCTGAAGCCGTCGCTGGCAAGAAGTGAGATCCAACTGATCGGTGCGACGACCATTGGTGAGTATCGCAAATATATCGAAAAAGACGCAGCGCTGGAACGGAGATTCCAGCCGGTTACGGTGGAGGAACCAACCAAGGAGCAATGTCTGGAGATTCTGGAAGGTTTAAAGAGTCGTTATGAGAATCATCATCATGTGACGGTAGAGCAGGAAGCATTGGAAAGTGCGGTCGCATTATCTGTGAGATATGTGAATGACCGTTTCCTGCCGGATAAGGCAATCGATGTGTTGGATGAGGCATGCTCAAAGGTAAGCCTCCGTGGCTTCAAAGTGCCGGACAGTATCGAAGAACTGGAGCAGGTGATTGATAATCTGAAGGTCCAGAAAGAAGAAGCAATCCGGGAAGGCAATATGACAGAGGCATCGACTCTCCACAAAGAACAGATTGCAGCAGAAAAGAAATTAGATCAGGCGCGTAACCGTTTTCAGAAGAAGAATAAAGACCGTCAGGTTACAGTTACCGAAGAAGATATCGCTGCCGTTGTATCAGAGTGGACGAAGATTCCGGTGCAGAAGCTTGCAGAATCAGAGAGCGAGCGTCTGCGCAAGCTGGAAAAGACACTGCACAAACGTGTGATCGGTCAGGACGAAGCCGTTACAGCAGTTGCAAAGGCAGTAAGACGAGGCAGAGTCGGATTAAAAGATCCAAACAGACCGATCGGATCTTTCCTGTTCCTGGGTCCTACCGGGGTTGGTAAGACAGAGCTGTCAAAAGCACTGGCGGAGGCATTGTTTGGTGATGAAAATGCCATGATCCGGGTAGATATGTCTGAATACATGGAGAAGCACAGCGTGTCGAAAATGATTGGTTCGCCTCCGGGATATGTGGGCCACGATGATGGCGGACAGTTATCTGAGCAGGTGAGAAGACACCCGTATTCAGTAGTCCTGTTTGATGAGATTGAGAAAGCGCATCCGGATGTATTTAACATTCTGTTACAGGTACTGGATGATGGTCATATTACCGATTCCCAGGGAAGAAAAGTAGATTTTCGCAATACGGTAATCATTATGACCTCCAATGCCGGAGCACAGGCAATCATTGACCCGAAGCGTCTTGGATTCGTGACCAAAGAAGACAAAGGTGCGGACTACAAGCGTATGAAGTCTAACGTGATGAATGAGATCAAGCTGGTATTCCGTCCGGAATTTCTGAACCGAATCGATGAGATCATCGTATTCCATTCACTGGGATCAGATGAGATGAAGAAGATTACAGGACTCATGTGCAAAGAAATAACGAAGCGCGCCAAAGAGCAGCTTAATATCACGTTGACCATCCGTGATTCCGTGAAGAAGCACATCGTAGAGACCGGAACCAACCAGAAATACGGTGCCCGCCCGCTTCGCCGTGCGATCCAGAATCAGTTAGAAGATGCACTCGCAGATGCGATCCTGTCCGGAGAGATTAAATCCGGCGATCATGTAGAAGCAGGACTTCATAAAAAAGAAATAAAATTCTTCGTAAAAGTTGAAGCGTAAATTGATATGATGTACAATTAGCGTATAGCGACGAACGCGCTAGATGAACAGAAATTCCAGGAGGATAAAACTATGGCAGTAGTAAAAGAACTGTTGAGAGCAGAAAATGACGGAACACTTAGCTTTGGAGATTACACATTGGGATCCAAGACCAAACTGGATGGATTCGAATTTCAGGGCGATATATATAAAGTCCTTTAACGAGATCACGAAGCTTGAAAAGAACGGCATGTTCGTATACGAATCCGTGCCGGGAACAGCGGTAGAGAACTTCAAAGCATCTGCAGATGAAGTAGTATTCAATGTATCTGCTGATAAAGATATTCAGGTAACACTGGAGCTTGAAGCTGATACAGAGTATGTGATCTACATGGACAATGTCAATATTGGAACCATGAAGACGAACCTGAGTGGTAAGATCAGCGTGAGTGCTGAGATGGATCCGGGTAGAACCGTAGAAATCAAGGTTAAAAAGAAATAAGTAAAATATGTAAGAGATTGCGAGGGGCAGCAGATTGCGGCCCCTCGTTGCATCGTAGTTGGGGACTTGTGAGCTCAACAGCATAATGTTAATGGGAGGTAACCGGGTGGCGAAAGCGAAAAAGAGTATATATTTCTGCCAGAACTGCGGACACGAGGAAAGCAAATGGCTTGGGCAGTGTCCGATGTGCAGGGAATGGAATACATTTGTAGAGGAAAAGGTGACGGTATCAAAGGGTACGGCTGCAAAGAATACAGTGCGTGAAGCAGAGGTTGTGACATTATCCAGCGTGTCTACTGATCAGGAAGACCGGATGCAGACGGAGATTGAGGAATTAGACCGTGTATTGGGCGGTGGAGTCGTACCGGGATCACTGGTGTTGGTCGGTGGAGATCCGGGAATCGGGAAGTCAACCTTGCTGTTGCAGGTGTGTAAGCGGTTATCAGATCAGGGACGAAAGGTGCTTTACATTTCCGGTGAGGAGTCATTAAAGCAGATTAAACTGAGAGCGAATCGGATGGGGACATTCAGTGACCATCTGCTGTTGTTGTGTGAGACGAATCTGGAAACAATTCGCCAGGTGATCGAGAGAGAGCATCCGGCGGTGGCAGTGATTGACTCGATTCAGACCATGTACAGTGAGGAAGTGACAGCGGCACCGGGAAGTGTGTCGCAGGTGCGAGAGGCGACTAATACGCTGATGCAGATTGCAAAGGGATTAAATATTACCATATTTATTGTAGGTCATGTGACTAAGGAAGGCACCGTGGCAGGGCCGAGAGTGTTGGAGCATATGGTAGATACCGTGCTGTATTTTGAAGGAGACCGTCATGCGTCATATCGTATTCTGAGAGGCGTGAAGAACCGTTTTGGATCCACCAATGAGATCGGTGTGTTTGAAATGAGGGAGACCGGACTGGAGGAAGTGCCGAATCCGTCGGAATATATGTTGAACGGTCGCCCGGAGGATGCATCCGGATCAGTCGTGGCATGCTCAATGGAAGGAACACGCCCGATTCTGATGGAGATTCAGGCACTGGTGTGTCGGAGTAATTTTGGTATGCCAAGGCGTACAGCAGCAGGTACAGATTATAATAGAGTGAACCTGCTGATGGCAGTGCTGGAAAAACGAGTGGGACTTCCACTTTCGAATTACGATGCATATATCAATATTGCGGGTGGTATCCGCATGAATGAGCCTGCGATCGATCTGGGAATTGTCATGGCGATCGTGTCCAGCTACAAGAACCAGTCGATCTCGCCGGGAACGATCGTATTCGGTGAAGTGGGACTGAGCGGCGAAGTGCGTGCGGTGAGTATGCCGGAGCAGCGCGTAGCGGAAGCAAGAAAGCTTGGATTTAAAACATGTATTATGCCGCAGGTGTCCAAAGATATGCTGAAAAAGATCGAAGGAATTGAAGTCATTGGTGTAAAATCGGTAAATCAGGCAATGAATCTGATCTAAATTGGGAAGTGGAAAAATAAATCAGTGTGGTAATGTAGGAAATAGCTTACAAATAATGATTGCGTAATTGGAATATCAATTACGCAATTTTTTTGCGCAAGTCGTTAAAAAAATATTTTGCATTGCGAATTTTATTCGGAGTGTCTGAAGCTTTATGTTTGATAGACTAAGTTAAGGATAGCGTGGACTTGTAATTTTGGTTTGCGTTTTTAGAGAGAACAGATTTTATTAAATTGAAGGAAGGTTAGTGTGATGAGTAAGACATTAAAGCTTGCAGATTATCTTGGAAAACCATTTGATTGTTCATGTGGAAGAACACATTCTACTACACTGGAAGGTGTAACAGTTAGCGCAGGAGCTATGAAGGCACTGCCAGAATATGTAGAGAAATACGGATTTAAGAATTTATACATCGCATGTGATGAGATTACATACGGTATTGCGGGAGAGAAAGTAATGAACATCCTGAAAGATGCCGGAATCAAAGCAAAAGCACATGTATTCAAGGGAAAGAGATTTATCCCGGACGAGAAAGCACTGGGAGAACTTATGATTGATGCAGACAGAGATTGTGATCTGGTTGTAGCAGTAGGAACAGGTTCTATCAACGATATGTGCCGTTTCTTCAGCTTCCAGATGGGAGTTCCTTATGCAATCGTTGCAACAGCAGCACCGATGGATGGATTTGCTTCTTCAGGAGCAGCTCTGATCATCAACAGCATGAAGACAACAATCCCGGCTCAGACACCGCTGTTTATTATCGGAGATACAGATATTCTTTGTGGAGCACCTGCAAGAATGGTATCTGCAGGACTTGGAGATCTGCTTGGTAAATTCACATGTCTGAATGACTGGAGAATCTCTAAGGTAGTTAATGATGAGTACTACTGTGATGAAATTGTAAATCTGGTAACGGATTGTATTGAAAATGTATTAGCTGACGCTGATAACGTAGCATCAAGAGATCCGAAGGTAATCGGAGACATTATGGAAGGACTTGTACTTACTGGTGTAGCAATGAGCTTTATCGGTAACTCTCGTCCGGCAGCAGGATGCGAGCATCATATGTGTCATTTCTGGGAGACACTGGAACTTCAGGAAGGCAAGATCCCGGTACTTCACGGTACAAAGGTAGCTGTAGGTACAGTTATGATCCTGAAGATGACAGAGTTCCTGCGTGAGAACAGACCAGACTTCGATGCAGCACGTGAAAAAGCAAAAGCTTACGATCAGGCAGCATGGGAAGCTAAGATCAATGAAGTATACGGTGCATCTGCAAGCTCTATCATTGCACTGGAGCATGAATCTCAGAAGAATGAGGTGAATGGCAGACTGAAACGTATCGATGCAATCGAAGCTCACTGGGATGAGATCGTTAAACTGATGGATGACAACATGCCAACAGCAGCTCGTATGATCGAGATCCTGAAGAGTCTGGATGCTCCATACCTTCCATCACAGATTGGATTCGATGATGACCGTCTGTACAATGCAATGCTTTACGCAAAAGAGACTCGCGCACGTTACACAATGCTGTCTATGATGGCTGACCTTGGTGTGACAGAGGATCTTGCTAAGAAGGTAGTAGCATTCGTAAATGAGGAAGCTTAATTTACTTATTTATAGTATCCTAATATGCGACCGTTCAGAGACAAGCAGATTTACAGGAAAAGGCAAATTGTGCTTGCACAAATGAGACTTTTTCCTGTTAAATCTATTTGGCGGATACGCTACACCTTCAAAGTGCTGTATAGCAATTGGAAGGTTGCTCTGAAGGGAAGCAAAAAAAGACATTGTTTTGTGGATGGACAATCATCCTTGAAACACTGTCTTTTTCTTTATCACAATTTATGCATTTTCAATATTTCTTATAAGCTGGTAATAAGCTTCGTCCAATGTCAGTCCTTGTTTCATCAGACCAAATAATCCGCTGCCGACAATGTAGGATTCCACACCGACCTGCTTTAATTCCGTGAAATGTTTTTCGTTACACTGTCCATCAGCTTCTACGATGTAATGATAGCCTTTTTCTTTTCTTAATTCCTTCAGCTTACGAACGGTATCAAGAGCTTCCGGGACGAAGATACCTCCAGAAAATCCCGGATCGACCATCATGACGGTGATCTTGTCCAGATGTGAAATGTAAGGATAGATCATTTCAATCGGAGCGCCCGGTACCAAGACTACGCCAAGCTTGCGCCCGTGTTTGTGCAGGTAGTGCGCTGTGCGGAATGCTTCATTCATGAGCATTTCCGAATGGAAGGACAGATAAGTGCTTCCGGCTTCGATCATATCATCCAGATAATAGAATGGATCGGTTAACATTACGTGAATATCGAGGGCAGCGTCTGTAATCTTGCGCATGGCCGCGATAAATGGCAGCGTGATGGAAAAATTCTTGAGATACACGCCATCGATAAAGTCTACATGATACATCGATACGTGTTTGTTAAGTGTCTTAATCTGCTCGCCAAGGTTCATAAGATCCATACACATGACGGAGGGACTGATAATGTAATCCATAATGAATCTCCTTATTAATGTCTAGTCGTTAAAGTCGTCGGAGTTAAAATCCATAGAAGCTTTTTTCTGTAATTCAATCTCTTTTTTATCAGAGAATTCTTGGGCTTTTTTCTTACGCTGCTGATTTAGACGTTGTTGTTTGAAAAAGCTGGCATTTAAGATATTTCCGCGAGCGTCTAACTTTAATGAAGTAAGATCGTCTCCGTTAATTCTTGCAACGTGCGGAGAGAGGTTGGCACCTACGTCAGGATCTACGCTCATGGCGAAGGCTTCCTTTCTGGTACGGAAAGTTACTTTGTACTGCATGATCATGCTGGTCTCTTCGCAATTCTCCAGATCACGGATATTCATGCAGATGTCGCGTTTGATACCCGGAATTCCGCATGCAGCGATGACTCGTTGATCGGTAATTACAACGATTCCCGGGAATTTATCACGGCGTGTATAAATATTGGCAATGGCTGCTGCTTCAGGTTTTTCGCCTGGAAGCAGCAAAGTCTCAGCGTAATTAACAGAGGCTTTATTAATCAAGCCAGCCTTTTTTTTCTGTGTTTGGGCTAATGCCTCTTTTACTGTCATGTAATGACCTCCTGTTTATTTTTGAAAACTTCCGGCTATTGCTTCTTTCAGAAGCGCAATAAAATGTTCATAGCTCGGATCCGGAAGCAGACGTTCCACGAAGTGCTTGTCTGAAAATACTTTGGCCAGATAGTTCCACAACTGAAAAGCCTTGGAACTGTTCTTGCCGACACAGACCAACAAAACCAGATTGACCATATTTTTCTGATCATCCCATACAACTGCCTGCGGCAATTCCGTAACAGCTACAAAAGAGTCAGAAGATACAGCAGTCAATGGATGCGGTACGGCAATACCATTGCCCCAGTAGGTACTACGCATATTTTCACGCTGGAAGACTGCATCTTTGAATTCAGCTCCGTCCAGTTCGAAGTATTCACTGGATTTCTGACACATGTTTTCAACGATTTTTTCACGTTTTTTGCCATCACCGATACTGTACAGATCTTTGTAGAATATTGAGGTAATATCTTCAATGCTCTGGAAACCATCAATTGCAAGCTTCAGGTTTAGATAATCCTGCTGTCCTGGGAAAGGATCCACATAAAAGGCAAGTCCGGCATCGTAATAATGATTGCGTTCCGTTGTGAGAAAAATGTCATAATTATCCATATCTTTATCTTCAATCTGTTCTGGTGTCTTGAATGTAAGCTCTGAAGTAATATCAGAGAACCAGTTCAAAAGTGTCTGCTTCAGTAGGATATTTTCACTTTGGTGCATGGAAGATATTACTAGCACTTTCTTGTTTTCGCCTTCTTGATGCTGGTTTGCAAGAGCTGTGTACAGATGAATTGCAAGGAAAGCAATCTCATCATCCGTCACTTTTTTATGAAATACTTTCTGCAAATGCGAAGCAAAGTAAATACCAAGATCATATCCCTGCGGGAATGTCTGTTTGATATAATCTACCAGATGGTTCTTTAACTGCATGTTGTATTTGATACGTACAATCAGTGACGCAGTATGTAATGACAATGCAATACGAAGATTCAGATTGTCAGTAAGATCAATATTATACTGGTCACGAATTTCTTCTAATGCATCCAGAATCAACTTATCTACATCGGAAGAAATGACATCGGAAGAATTGAAGCTTCCTTGCCCCTTCATATATAAAGCAAAGTAATTAATCTCAGTCTCAGGAATGCGAAGGAAGAATTCTTTACCTATCCGGCTGAAGATTTCTTTGGAAATCGTATATTCCGGCTCCAGATTCTCGGCAATCTCCATATCGGATGGTTCAATAAAGAACCAGTCCTGCATACGTTCTAATGCGACATACAACTGAATAATCGCATTATTTAATGATGCTTCTGTAATTGGATGCTTGAACGAGACGAATGTTTCTACAAGTATATTTTTTATCTTTTCGATAGAAGAATTACTACCCTGTTCAGATAAAGCAGCAACGGTATTTGTGATAATCAGATTCTGATCCATCAGACAAAGGCGTTTGTTAATTTCGCTTCCATCAATAATTACTTTATTAGAACTGCGTAATAATTCCAGATTATATCTGGCAACTACTTCGGACACGCCTTTCAGGTCATTTAACAAAGTAGAACGAGATACAAATACAGCAGATTCCAGATCATAAAGTGAAATGGCACGATGTTCCTTTAATAACAGATGCAAGATCTGATTGACTCTTCCGTTTGGATAGTTCAATGTTGCAGAACTGAACTGTTGATAATAAGAGTCTTTTAATGCAGAGAAAAGGGAAGAATCCTGAATTAAGATTCTACAGCCTTTTCGCGTAGTAGACTCGAATATTACGCAATTTGTTGATTCGAGCTCAGTTTTGATTTGCCGTATATCATTTTGGATTGTGCGCAGACTACACTGATGCTTACTGGAAAAGTAGGAAGCAGTCATATAAACTTCCGGTTTTTCAAATAATTCTAGTAAAATTTCTAATTGTCGTTGGTTTAATAGCAATATTATACACCTCTCAATAGTTAAGCCCAAAGTCAAATAAATGGAATAATACAAACCACAGCTTAATATATAATAATACATATTACAGCTTATCATTAATAATATAAAGAATTATCCGAAGATATTACGAGTATTTGGCGATAACGCGAAAAAAAGTAATAGAGTAATTGCGTAAATCCATAATTAAGTAATTACTCTATTACAGTGTGGTTGTTATGAGTGAAATTGTGGAAACTGTCAGATGCATATCTGAGGGACTTGCAATTATTGTGCGAAATGACTGAAGAGGACATTTCGCATATTGCGTAATTATGGCGAAATATATTAAGTCCGAGTTTCTTGAGAAAGATGTTATTATTGATAACAGCATAAGCCACGTTGCATATGACGACAAAGATTGTGCGTCATAACAGGTACGCTGGTTCTCTCTAAACCGTAAGCACGAGCTGGCTTGTGATGAGTAAATAGACAGATAGAGAAAGGAAGAGTTACACAATGGCTGATTCAAAAATTCGTGTAGTACTGGTTTCTCATGGAGAACAGTCAAAAGGAATGTTGAACACGGTACAGATGCTTCTTGGGGAGCAGACAAATATTGCTGCATATTCTTTATATCCAGAGCAGACAATTGATGATCTGACAAAGGTATTAAGAGAGGAAATTGAGAAATACGGAGCGGAAAATATTATTTTCCTGACAGAGTTGAAACATGGCTCTCCGTTCAATGCAGTCGTATCGCTCACAAGAGACTACGACGTTTATCATGTGACTGGAACCAATCTGGCAATGCTGATGACAATCGTGCTGGAACGTGATTTCGAGGGAGCAACCTGTGAGGGACTGTGTGAAGCGGCAATCAACGCAGCTGCAGACAGCTACGTGGATGTTAGAAAAATGTTAATGGATTCTGATGATGACGAGGAGGACGAATAAGATGGCAGAGATGAGAAATGTCGTATTGGCCCGTGTTGATGACCGTCTGATCCACGGAGAAGTGGTAACAGCATGGACACCAACTTTCAAAGCAAACAAAATCATTATTATTGATGATGAAGTTGCAAAGGATACTTTTAATGTACGTGTAGTAAAGGCACTGGCTCCGGCTGGTACAAAAGTAATCGTATACAATGTAGAAAAGGCAGCTGAGAAACTGATGGTTCAGGGTGTGCCTGGAGAGAGACTTCTGCTTTTAGCAAAGACTCCGACTACATACAATCGTCTGATCAAAGCGGGAGTTCCGTTGAAAGAGGTTAACCTCGGAGGAGCTGGTATCCGTGGAGAGAGACAGCCATTCATTAATAACGTAGCATTAAATCCTGAAGAAGTTCTGGCGTGTGAGGAAATGCAGAAAGCTGGCGTTAATGTATATTACCAGCTCGTTCCGGAACAGTCAGTCGTCAAGATTGATGATGCGTTAAAAAAAGCTAAAGATAACTTTGGCTTATAAAAAACTCAATAACTAAAAAGGAGAGATGAAAAATGAGTTTAGGTGTAGCGATTCTTTGTGGAATCATTTATTGGCTCGCTGAAGCAAACCTTCCATTCGTTGGACTTTGGACACTCCAGAGACCACTGGTTTGTGGATTTCTTACAGGATGTTTGCTGGGACAGCCTGTAACAGGTGCGGTTGTAGGTGCAACAATCAACCTGGTATACCTCGGATTTATTTCCGCTGGTGGATCAATGCCTGCAGATATGGCATTGGCAGGTGTACTTGGTGTTGCATACGCAATCACTGGTAACCTTGATGCAGATACAGCTCTTGCAATCGCAGTTCCGATTGGTCTGCTGGGAACAATCGTATGGTATCTGCGTATGACAATTGACTCTGTATTCGTACATATGGGAGATAAATGGGTTGCAGAAGGTAAGTTCAATAACCTGTACCTGTCAAACGTAATCCTGCCAC
>OLPE01000617.1_pt1 | contig 30839 bp, 18 predicted proteins | sample 1671901 | NCBI WGS metagenome assembly OLPE01 (sample SAMEA3136624, study PRJEB25190) | human gut metagenome | biome: human gut; feature: human-associated habitat; material: faeces | place: Austria | collected 2013 | reverse complement strand
GTATTGCCTATCCTCACTTTTCTCTCGTATGCCGCATCCACGGCGGACATGCCGTCTTTCGCTTCCTTCTCGTCGGAACGATCCTTTCCAATCAACCTGCGAATTAGGCCAAAGACACCGGATATGCACGGACTTCTCTGCGGAACTGATACCGCTGTTCCTGATTAAGCTGATTGTACTTGTCCGCGACAGGTTTGAGGATATTGGAGATTTTGCCCTGTGTCGCATTCGCCTTACGGACATCGGGATCGAAGTAAATCTGTGATACCGCTTCAATATCAGCATCCGTATAAACTTTAAAGTTGCGCAGGATTTTCTGCGTGGTGTAAATAAGGTCAAAGTTGATTTCTTCGTCAAGGCTCGCTTCCTGATAGAACTGCTGAAACGCCTCGCGGATGCGGTCAACATCATTCACGAAGTCAAGGACATAGGTATCCACCTTGCCGGGATAAGTTCTGTTCAGACGGCTCAATGTCTGAACGGCTTTTACATCGCGCAGTTCCTTATCCACGATCATGGTATGCAGGAGAGGCTCATCAAAGCCCGTCTGATACTTCTCAGCAACGATAAGGATATCACCTTCATCGTGGAATACGCTCTTTGTCTGGCTCCCTTTGGCGCGGTTTCCGTTGCTGTCCACGTTCATGGAACTTTCGGTGTACTCCGGGCTGTTGGGCTCATCCGGGTCTTTAAGACTTCCGCTGAACGCAATCATAATCTCGATATCGTCATAATCGTTCTGTTCCAGATACGGCTTGATTTCATGGTAGTAACGGACAGCCGAAAGACGGGATGCCGTAACAACCATCATCTTTCCGAGGCCGCCGATCTTGTGCTTGGTAACATCGCGGAAGGTTTCCACGATGATGGCGGCCTTCTGTGCGAGGTTATGAGGATGCAGCTCCTCGTAGCGGCGAATGGTACGCACGGCTTTGGAAGTCTGGACATCCGGGTTGTCCGGTACGTTCTTTGCAATCTGATACAAAGCGGCTGTCGCGGCGGCGAAAGCTGTTGCGGCGGCAATCAAGGCCATCGCAGCGGCGATGAAAGCACTGGCTGCGGCTATCGCTGCCGGAGGTTGGGTTGCGGTTGTGGTCATTGTTGTTATCTGTCTCATTGCGCTGATTGTCGGCTCCTGCTTCGGCATTTTCTTCTCCAGCGAAGATACCGGCTCAGAAAAGACGATGCGGCAGGTCATTCAGGAAATCAACATGGATTACCAGAACGAGCTGGATGTCATTAAGGATTCCGTTGAATACGATGCGCTTGAAATGTCCGGTTCCCGTGCCGTGTGGCCGGAGGTGCTGTCGATCTATGCCGTCAAGACGACCTCCGAGCCGGATAACCCTCAGGAGGTGGCAACGATCGCTCCGGAAAAGAAACAGCTTCTGAAGGACCTATTTTGGGAGATGAATGAGATCACCCACCGGACGGAAACAAAGACCGAGACGGTCATTGTGGAGACGGATGACGGCAACGGCAATATCCTTGAGGAAGAAACGCGGGAGACGATTACGACGATCTATATTACTGTCAGCCACAAGACGGCGGATGAGATGGCTGCGCAGTACGGTTTCAATGAGGATCAAAAGCAGCAGCTTGCAGAACTGCTTGCGCAGGACAGCAGCATGTGGGCGGCGGTGCTTTACGGAATCTATGGAGTGGATGACCAAATCGTTGCCGTGGCGCTGTCGCAGGTGGGCAATGTGGGTGGCGAACCCTATTGGTCATGGTACGGCTTCGGCAGCCGTGTGGAGTGGTGCGCCTGTTTCGTCAGCTGGTGCGCAAACGAATGCGGCTATATCGACACTGGTGTCATTCCTAAGTTCGCAGGCTGTGTCAACGGTGTCCAATGGTTCCGGGAGCGTGGGCAGTGGGCGGATAACGCCATGGAGCCCTCGCCCGGCATGATTATCTTTTTCGATTGGGATAACAGGGGCGGCTCCGGTTCCCAGGACGGAGCGGCAGATCATGCGGGTATTGTCCAGAAGGTGGAGAACGGTATTATCTACGCCGTCGAGGGCAATTCCGGAAACCTTTGCCGGGTGAACCGCTATCCTGTAGGGCAGTATGAAATCATGGGCTACGGCATTCTGCGCCCATAGCAGTAAAAAAGTGGTGTCGCCCTAACGGTGACACCACTTTTACCACATATCGGCGCAGCAAACGAATTGACGACAACATGCCAAACAGTATAATGAATTTGTAATGAACCTTGTGGGAATGAGAAGCGATTGCCTTTCGTAAATTTATCCCATTTGCGATAGAGTCGTCAAAAGCTGCTGGTATCGGGGTGCTTCCGGATAATCTGACGGAGACGGTGACGGCGAACAGTCCGGGTCCAACACCGGTGCAAGGAAGCAAATACTCTGAATTACCCGCATTTTGTGCTCCAAGGACGAGTGAACATAGACTTGGAGTGTCGTGCGGACATCTGTATGACCAAGCATCTCGCTCAGGCTCTTGACATCGACTCCACGCTCCACGCATCGGGAGGCATAGGTGTGCCTCAACACATGGAAATTTCGATATGGAATACCCGTCGCCTTTAGCAAGACCTGGTATTGGTATTGTAGTGTCCGTGGCTCCATAGGCACATTTTTCCCGGTCAAGAGGTATTTTTCTCCATCAGGATGAGACTGAACAGCCTTTTTCAGGAGGGTGGCCATGTCCAGCGGCAGGGGGATGGTACGATGAGCACTGTTGCTTTTGGGCGGCAGTACGGCCAGACGAGTGCGATCCCCGCTGCGGATACGCTGCACGGTTTTGGTGACATGGATTACCCCGTTTTGTAGGTCAATATCCTTATATTGCAGGGCGCACAGCTCTCCAAGGCGTAAGCCGGTGTTTAGCGTCAGCAAAATAGCGATCCCAGTGGTCGTCGGCTCAACTACAATCTTCTGTGCCAATCGCTGGATTTCATCCGGGCAGAATATGTCAATCTGCTTTCTCCGATATGCTGGCAACTCCACAGTCAGGCCCGGACAGGAACAGCCTGCTTTTGGGGCGCTGTATTTCAGAATGGATTTCAATAACACCCCCACATCTCTGGCGCTTTTTCCGGAAAGACCATTTTTCTGAAGACGGCGAAAAAAATCGGAAATCTGATTCGCCGTCAGTTGGCATACAAGCACCGCTCCCAAAGCGGGCAGAATATAGTGTTCCAGCATATAGGCATATCGGGCAAGCGTGGACTGCTTCAATTTATCCTGTTTGTCCGCAAGAAACCGCTCCGCAGCCTGATTCAGCGTGAGTGAGGAAGTTTTCGCCGGCAGTTCTTGAAGGGATTCCAGGCGCTGCTGCCGTTTTGCACGGCACTCCCGATAACTGCTGCCATAAACATAACCATACTCGGCCCGACCAGAAGGTGAGCGTCCCCGGATATACCGCCCCTCCCAGCGTCCATCCTTACGCTTGTAAATGTTTTCTCCGCGCCTTGGCATAATGATATCCTCCTTGACGATGTTTTTGACGGCGTATTTTACTAACATTTTAATTTTGATCGATATGGCTCTGCAAAAATGCGGGTGAATTGGGTGCGATCAATGTATACATTTGTGATTTGTGTGCGAATTTTGCTAAATAACCGCATTTCAGGCATTGACAAGCGACAAAAAGGCCGATATAATGTAGATGGTTAAAGAGGAGTTTGCTTCGCAAATGGGATAAATTCACGAAAGCCCATTTCCGGAGGATTTATTGTAGTATTCCCTTAACAAACAAAGTGATACTGGAAAACAGAATAATCGAGTCCGATGATGCTGCACGGCGGTCATCCGAGCTGGAAACGGCCAGGTGATTGCCCTGAAGGAAAGGGGTGCGATTCCCCATGCGGTCGGCACTGTAAGCGCAAGGATATGATCGAGGCGGGAAACCACTGGGACGAAAGTCCGTCATTGCGAGAAAGTCGTGAGAAGACAGATCATAAACGCAGAGAGTATCTCATGGCGCAAGTCAGTAGAATTGTGTAGTTAGGACTCAAAGGCAGCGGGCGCTCTCTCCGTGGTGCTGATATGGCAGAAGTGTACGCTGATGACCCGGTATGGGTTTATCAGCGCTTTTTTTGTCATGAATCATTAAGGAGGTGTGCCCATGGGTAAAGTAGCAGGTGCGCAAAATTTTGACGGAGCGAATTGGTACGAGCAGCACATTGCCAAAAGAACACGGGATGCATTGGCTGAGCAGGACCGCGCTTTTGCGGAAAAACACGCAGGCGACAGCCTGGATCAGCTGGCGGCCTATCTCCGGCGCTGCGCCGGACATTGGGGAAAGTCCCCTGCCCCCATCGAGATCGTCGGTGGCAGTTACATCGCAGAGCGCTTTGGCGATTGGAAAGATGCGCTGAGAGCCGCCCATTTGAATCCTATATACAAAAAACCCCGCAATAGAGATTGCGGGCGCTATCAAAACGAAAAGAATATCCAAATTCAGCTGCATCGGAGCGAGCGTGACGCTAAACGGGCAGCACGGGTTGAGCGAGTCAAGCAACGCCACGCTGTTCACGAAGCCACAGAGGAAACCTTCGTTGCAACAGATGTAATGCTTGAGTAAGGTTTGCCAAGTCGAGGGCGGAGATCCGCCAGCTTTCCATATGGGCAGAAGGGGCTTAGCCAGCCCCTTCCGCCCAATCCTCTTAACGAAAGCACCTTTCACCTTGGATAGATCGGAATGCGACACCAATTATAATAGGGTGTCGCGCCCCTATATAACCTTGTTATTTTCTTATTGGATGCGAAAATGTGCTCGCAGCTAAGGTAATAATGCCGGCAGGCCTTATTATAAAAAATTTTCTGAGAGGAGATTGGAAATGCAAAAGACAGCGAAAAAGTTCCTTTCAATGCTGCTTGCGCTCATGATGGTTCTATCCATCCTTCCCACGGCAGTCTTTGCAACGGAACAAGCCACAGTAGCTGCGCCGCTGGATAGTATTGTTCCCTATGGTGCGAATGACCAGACTACAGGAACGGCAACTATCAGTGTGCAGAACTCTGTGACCTTTACCGGCTACTCTGCTTTCGAGAATGTGCCCTATTATTTGGTCACCGTTCCCACAGGCACGACCTATGTAAAGGCCACATACAAAGACGCTGCCATACTGACCAATGCCACAAGCGGTGTTGCATCCGGCTACTACGCCGATGTGCCGCAGTGGACTGGCGGCGGTGTAGAAATGGCCTATACGGAGAGCGGTGGGGATATCACAATTACAATTCCCTTGAACTACTCCCGTACCGCCGAGGATGGGACTACGGTCCAAAAGAGCTTTGTGCTGGGTGCAGATGGTAGCGGAACTGCCTATGCGCCGGAGTATGACGGCAGCGCCAGCTATGCGCCCGTCCACTTCCTCGCCTTCACCTATGAAGGCAACTCGGCCCCTACGGTCGCTTCCGATGCAATCACCACAGCCAATGTAACACTTGGTAATGCGTGGACGCTGGATTTGGCTGATGTGTTTACCGATGCTGACGGTGATACGCTGACCTACACGGCGACTATCAACGGCGTTGCTCAGGCGCTGAACGGCACGATTCTGGGTTACACCCCCACTGCTGCGGGGACTTACACGGTGGTGCTGACCGCTTCCGATAATACTGGAACGGCTACCCACACCATCACCCTGACTGTAACAGATGCCAACCAGCAGATCCCGAGATTGAAGGAAGGTGTGTCCTCTACTGCAAGCGATACGGTAACGGCTGGCTATGCTTACAATCTCACCGACTTGCAGGCCGGTAATATCTTCGAGAATCCGGACGGCACAGCGCTGAACTACACCAACTACTATTATTATAGATATGTTGGAGATACCAGAACCGGCCCCTACTATTTCACTCCGGCTCTGTTCGGCAGCACCACCATCCAGATCACGGAGAATGCCGCCGGTACATATGTCTATGAATTCCATGCGACCAATACTTACGGCGATTCTACGGACACTTGGACGCTGACTCTGGATGTAAGAGCAGGAACTCCGCAGAATTACACCTTCTATGTTGGCCAGGATATGAATTACTCCTCCAACGGCAATATTTATCCGCTCATCAAGCTTTACAAGACTAAGGGCTTCGATGAGAAGGGCGCCGATTACATCGGTAAAGTTGGCGACACCTACATTTATCGGGAGGATGGCGTCGATCCCAGCCTGTACGAGAGCGTCCAATTTTTGGACAGCACTTTTACCAACACACTGAACTCCACAACGGGCAACAAGAACGGCAACTACAATGAGTTCTATGCTTCCCTGGCTCCCGGCAAGTACTCTTTCCGTGCGTATGGCTACAATGCCTCTTCCGGAAAGTACGATGTCTACCTCGGCGGCCACAGCCTGACCCTGCCCACAGAGACCAATGTGGACGGCGGCACCGGCGGCGGTACGAGCCTCTACCTGCGGCTGCATTCCATTTACACCACGAGCCGCAAAACCGATAACACCTACTTCACCGCAAGCGACTACACTGCCCGTATCTCAATGCCCAGCATGGGCGGCGATGTGCAGCATGGTGTGCCCTATACTTCCGGCAATTATACTTACTACCCCTTCATGCTGTACTCTGCCGGAAACGCAGCCCTTTGGAATGCCTATGTGGAACCCATCGGCACCTGTGCCGAGGACTACATCTTCACTCAGGCGATCAACAACACGACTGCCGCCGGATACACGGTTGTTACAAAGAACCTGGCGCTTTCCCAGGCCATCAACCTGACGGTGACGGTTCCTGCCTATGCGGACTTCAACCTGTTTTTCCAGTATAATAATTTCAACACACAGATCATTAAGCCGAAGACGGGCAGCCCCAAAGGCGATGCAAACGCATCCGCTGACGCTACCAGAACGCTGATCTACAAAATCAGCAAGAGCAATTCCAACTACACTTGGCGCTTGAAGGACATCCGCAGCGGCACCACTTATGTGACCAAGGCCGGATGGCTCCAGAGCAGCACCACCAGTTTTGCGAAGGAATTCACCTTCAATGCTGGAGACTCCACGGATCAGTATTCCCACAGCTTCTCTAATCTTGGCACGATGGCCAAGACCCGTGACGAAGCGGAGATTCAGACCTTCTTGTCCCCCAGCGGCTACAAGTACACGAGCGGGACAGAGCGTATCCGTTCTTACCGCCTGTGGCAGATCATCAACTCTGACGCGGCAAATATCATGATTGAACCTGAATTTGAGGTTCATACGCTGGCTGGTTCGCCCACCCTGCAGAAGTCCAACGGCGGCAACGCCGAGAACAACTGGCTCGATGTGAAACCGAACGGAACGACCATCCTTGCCGTGAATTACAAAGCACTGGATGTATATGCGGCAAATGACACATATGGCACCCACGGCGGCTTCTATCCGGCCACGAATCCGGAGCGCACCAGTGTTTTTGTGCTCAGCAGCGAGGAAAACGGTACCGCAACGGCCAATATCGCCTATAATTCCAACGGCTTGAGTTCTTCTCGCCCGACGGCGTGGGATTATAACTACGACAACTGGTTCTATCTGAGCAACGACACCGCCCCCACCCTGGACTTCACGGTGGCAAGCAATAGCGAAGACTATGGTGTGTCCAATGTTCAGTACGCCATTGTTACCACCAACAAGACCACCATGGAGAGTGCTCTCTCCGGCTGGACCACCTTGACGGCGGATTCCAACGGCACGTACCATGCAAGTCTCCTGGGCTTCCGCAATGCGGGGCTGGCCGGTGGTACTGTTGTCATCAAGATGACAGCTAACAACAAGGTGTCCTACAGTCTGGCTCGCGTGGCCGAAGTGACCGCCACGGTCACCAACGCCTCCAATCCCCAGGAGACGGAGATCATGCCCGGCGATAAGGTGTCTCTCACCTTCGAGGGCAGCTACCGTGGCATCTACAAGTACAGTGGTATCTTCAACCCCACTACCTACAACCTGTTCTATTCCATCGGCGATACGGCCTATAAGACCAATGTCGCCCAGTATCAGCAGATGGATCAGGCCAAGCTGGAGCTGACAATCCCGACGAATGTGGACTTTGGCTCCGGCAGCACCGCCAATGTTCAGCTCACCAACGGTTATACCTACGGCTCCATGTACTCGGCGGCGAACCCGTTTGCCACCCTGTATAACATGTCGGATACCGGCGTGGGCACGAACTTCAATGCGGTCACGGTGAACTTCTGCTTGAACCGTTTCCCCAATGTGAATGTGGAGGTCACTCCGCGCTATAACTTCAAGCTGAAGCTGAATATTACCAATCCCACCACCGCCACGCCCACTGTGACGCTGACGGATGCCGCAGGCAATGTCCATACCGCCAACAGCAACGGCGAGTATGAGAACCTGCCCTACGGCACTTACACCTATGCGGTGCTCTGCGCCGGCTGCGACTATGTCTACGGCAGCTTCTACCTGGGCAGTGCAGACAAGGCCAATGTGTCCGGCGGTGTGCTGACCAAGACCATTCCGCTGACGGCCTCTGCTGCCGGCGCATGGGACGGCACCACCAAGACGCAGCCCACTCTGACCGACGGCGTGTATCAGATTGGTACCGCAGCGGAGCTGGCTTGGTTTGCGGCGCAAGTCAACGGCGGGAGCTATGCCATCAACGGTGCGCTGACGGGTGATATTGACCTGGCCGGCTATAACTGGACGCCCATCGGAGGCACTACCGCCAGCACGGCCTTCAAGGGCAGCTTTAACGGTAATAATCACACCGTGAAGAACATGGGCATCTACTATAGTGCCACCACTACCTCGGCTCCGTATAAGGGACTGTTTGGCTATGTGAACGGCACCAGCAGCAGCTACGCCACCATTCAGAATCTGAAGGTGACCGGCAAGATGTACCTGACCTCCACGGGCAGCGTTGCCAACGCCTATTCCGGCGGCGTGGTGGCCTACGCCAACTATACCAACATCTCCGGCGTTGTCTCCGATGTTGACATCACCGTTACCCGTGTGAATGGCAACTGGAGCAGCGTGGGCGGCGTTGCAGGCCGTCTGGTGAATTCCAACGCCACCAACTGCGGCAACGAAGGCACCATCCATGCCTACCAGTATGTGGGCGGCATCACCGGCTACGCTACCGGTACCATTACCGGCTGCTACAACGGCGGAGCGATCACCGGCAACGGCTATGTGGCCGGCATCGTGGGACAGACCACCAAGGGCGTCACCGCTTGCTACAACACCGGCAGCATCACCGGTGCCGGCAACTATGTGGCGGGTATCGTGGCCTTTGCCTCCGGCGCGTCCGCTTCTGTCAAGAACTGCTACAACCGGGCCTATGTGGAGAGCACCGGCAGCAATGTGGGCGCAGTGGTCGGCATGACCAACAACGCCTCCGCAGCGATGTCCAACCTGTATTATCTGGACTTCACCTGTGCCCAGGGCATTGGCAGTGCCAAGAGCACCTCTCAGACGGCCACTGCTAAGACCAGAGCAGAAATGGATTCCGCAGACTTCGTGACCAGCATGAACACGGGTCTGACCACCGCAGCCTTCGGCTCCAGCCGGTATAGCCCTGCTTTGAGCTGGCAGACCGACTTGATTGGTTTGACAACTCCCACCAAGGGCAATGTGAACCTGGATCCCTTCGGATATGTGGACGAGGATGATTTGACATTGCTTACCCAGTGGGTGGCCGATAAGAAGACTTCGGCTGACCTTACTGCGGAACAGTGGGCGCAGGCTGACATAAATGGTGACGGAAAGCTAAACGTTTTGGATACAACGAGGCTCCGTAATTACTTGAGAAATCCCAAGCTGTCCCTGTAAATCGGGAGGTTGGGGTGGCAGTAACTGTATCCCCTCAGTCAACTGAATTTGTTGGGTAAGTTAGTTCTATCCATGATTTGACCCGAAGGGAGCCCCTTGGGGCTCCCTTTCGGGTCATTTATTATAAGTCGCAATGGCGCACTTAAAGTAGATGACATTTCCCGAAGGGGCGTTTACTTTATATGGAGTGAATATGAAAAAACTTGTTTCATTACTACTTGTTTTAGCAATACTGATATCTGCAATGCCTGTTGTCTTTGCAGCAGGGAGCGATGATTATTTCGATGTATCTTTTGATAATCAAGCGCCTACGGCAGGCGGAGAAGTTACAGCTACAATATCCCTGAAAAAGCAAATATCAGGCGTTTCTATGGTTGTGTTGGATTTCTCATATAATAAAGATTATCTGACCTGCACCGATGTGGCATTTAGCGGAACAACATTGGATTATGACACGACCGAAGTGCAATCGGGCGAATACCTCAGTTATGTTGAATTTGCGGCGCTGGATGACGACGCTGCAGCAATATATCAGGCGCTTCCCGTTGGCTATACCATTAAATTAACTTTTAAGGTTGCGGATGATGCAGCCGGAGAAGCACTTAATTTTAAATTAAATTACGTCACATATGATACTGATTATAATGAGTATTCTGAAGAAAACTCTTACAGCATGACAGTAGCTGGTTCGTTGCAAATTAAGCCCACAGCTACCGGCTACTCTGTTTCCATGGGTGCTGACCAGCAGCTTGTTTCGGGTCAGCGGGTGCGTATTCCCGTGACCGTCGCCTCCTCCGAGAAAAAGATCACCGGCTTCAACGCCTATGACATGACCTTTACCTACGACCCGACGGCACTGACCTTGAACACCAAGACCGGTGACGCCGCCAACGTGACGGTGGAGGACAACAACGGTACCGTTCGGGTCCGCCGCTACGGCGATGCCGTGTCCTTGGGCGAGGCACTGGCTCTGGACTTCACCGCCAAGGCGACTGCCACCTCCACCGTGAAGCTGACCAACGCCAAATTTGATCTGGATGCCAACTCCATCAACTTTGACGCTCCGGAGGCCACCATTTCCGACGCCGACACCGTGGTCAACGCCAATAACTTCACCGTGACCCTGCCGGATGCGTTCACCTCTGACGAGACCCGCCTGGTCCCCAACGGCGGCAGCTTCACCTTCAAGCCCGTGGACAGCCACTATACCTACACCTTCACCGTGAAGATGGGCGACACCGTCACCGAGGGCTTGACCTTCGGCGCAAATGACACCTACACCATCGAGAAGATCTCCGGCAATGTGGAGGTCACCTGCACCGGCAAGACCCCCAAGCAGTACGATGTGAAATACAAGATTGACGAAGATGTGGAGCAGGATGTGACCAAGGGCCCGGAGACAGTCACCTATCTGAATGACTACTCCTTCGTCGTCACCCCGAGGGCCGGCTACTCCTACCGTGTAATTTACAGTGTAGACAACGGGGATCCCTTTGTCCATACAGTCATAGCGGTCCCCACTGCCAATGACGATGGCACCCTCACCTACACGATCCCTGGAAAAGAAATCGTTGGAGGTGTGGAAATATGGATCGACGCCAACACAGAATCTGGTATTCCGGTCGTGTTCACCGGCAACGGCGTTGAGGACGCAGCCTCCGGGAATGCAAGCTCTATGGGCAAGAATATGCCCTACTACTTCACGCTGAACCAGCGCGAGAGCTGCGACTACACCGTCACGGCTTACTATCAGCCCCTCGCCTCTTCCACAGCTTCTAAGAGGCCCGCCACCGTGCGCAGCCTTGGCAATGGGAAATATGTGGTCGAGGCCGTGAATTATAACGACTATCTGTATGTATACGCCCACAGCTGGAACCTGGTCGTGAAGGTGGAAAAGGTCTCCCACAGCGCGGAGGAAGTGACCGTGTCCAAATATCTGGAGCTGAACGACAAGACCATGATGCTGGTCACGGTCAAGGGCACCCCCGAGGGCGGCAGTGCCTTCACCTATGACAGCAACACCATGTATAAGGTCGAGGGCTACGGCACGGACCGGTATGCATGGCTGGTGATCGTGGACAAGGGTCAGACCCTGACCCAGGAGGAGGCCGCCGCCAAGGTCGCCATCTCTGCCGCAGACAATGTGGTTACCATCACCCCGAGCTTCGATGTGAACATGACCGGGAAGGTGGATGTCAACGATGCGCAGTTGGTCTACGATATGTATAACGGCACATACAGTGACTTCACCAAGGTTTCCGTGGAGAAGTTCCTGCGGGCCGATGTAAACGCCACTAAGGTGGTGGATCACACCGACGCTGTGGCCATCGTGAATCAGTTTAACTAAGGTCCTGCCAGCCTCCCTTCCCCGGCGGGAGGGGAGGCTATCCCCCTTTGGGGGCTTCGCACCGGCCAGGCCGGGCAAAAAACGGCCCAACCGGTCGGAGAGAGAAGGAGATCAGCATGAGAAAACGCATTTTTACACTATTGGCAGCCCTGTGTCTGCTGCTGTGTCTGCTGCCCACCGCAGCCTTTGCCTCGCAGACAGGCAGCAAAACAGACGAGAGCCGCAGCTACAATTTTGACCTGTCCGCAGGCGGTGCATCTGAGGTGCGGGCCACCACTGGCGAGACCATCACCGTGACCCTGGTGCTCAAGCGCACCGACGCCCAGGAAAGCGCCGATATGTACGGTATGCAGACGGAAATTGAGTACGACGACACCTTCCTCCAGCTGGTGGACGGCAGCGTCATGACCGCCCCCGGCATCCGCTGGAGCGATTTAGGCCGCCGCACCGGCGGGCGGGCCTTCTATCTGAACTTCGTGTCCTTTAAGGGCGGCGAGGCTTGGGAGCCGGAGGTGGTAGTCGGCAGCTTTCAGATGAAGGTCATCGGCACGAAGGGTGTGTCGCAGCTTATCCCCACCAACACCCTGGTTTCCACCCAGGACGGCATGGCCGGATACACCGTGAAGGATAATAGCGTGTCCGTCATCGTCACCACGGACTGCACCGTTACCTTTGAAAGCAACGGCGGCACGGAGGTCCCCTCCCAGACCGTCCAGTACGGTGAAAAGGTGAAAAAGCCCGAGGACCCCATCCGGGAGGGCTACCACCTGGAGGGGTGGTACAGAGACCTGGACCGCACCCAAAAGTGGGACTTCCACAAGGACACCGTTAAGGGCAACATGACCCTCTACGCCAACTGGGCCGAGGGTGCCGCCGCAGGAAGCGTCACCTGGTGGATCATCGGTGGCGTGGGCCTGCTGGCCCTGCTGCTGATTCTGCTGGCTCTGCTGGGCAAGAAGAAGGTTCGCTTTGAGACCAGCGGCGGCACAGAGCTGGAGGCCGTTTCCGTGAAGCGGGGCAGCGTCATTGGCGAAGTCATGACGCCCACGAAGCCCGGCGCAGTGTTCGGCGGCTGGTATGCAGATCAGGCGCTCACCAAGCCCTGGGATACACAGAAAGACCCGGTGCGCAGCAACATGACGCTCTACGCACGCTGGATGTAACCTACGCATAAATGAGGTGAACAAATATGAGAAAACGCATACTATCTCTGCTGCTGGCACTGACTTTGGTTCTGTCGGCAGGCGTATTCGGCGCCATACCGGCGCTGGCTGCGGATTCCTGCGTTTCCGTGAAGGCGGATGCCGTCACCACCGGTGAGGTTGTGGCCGGCAGCCTGCTGGAGATCAAGCTGGCAGATGTCTTTGAAGATACGGACGGCCATACGCTGACCTACACGCTGACCAACGCAGCGCAGTTCAGCGTCCAAACCAAGGTCAAGGACGGCTCACTCTATGTATCAGAGAAAGACCCCGGCACCTATGAGCCGAAGGTCAAGGCGACCTGCTCGGACGGAAAAGAGCTTACAGCGACCTTTACCATCACGGTCACGGAAGCTCCCCACGGATTGGACGCACAGTATAACTACGATGAGACTCCCGCCAAGGAAGTCACGGTGTATGTGACCATCTCCAACGACGGCGTGCCCATCCGAGGCCGCGACGGCACGGTGCTGTGCCACAAGGCCATCACCGTCCCCTACTTTGACTTGGGCCGGTATAACTTGGCCGACTACTACCGCTATCACACGGAAAACGGAGAAGGCAAATACATCGACGAGAACATCGTGGAGCGGCCCACCGGCCTGCACCTGTATCTCTATCTGCTGGAGCGCTACTTCATCGGCCTGCCGGAGGAGCAATGCTGCAAGGGTGCCTATCCTCGTGACGCGCTGGCGAGCTTTAAGCTGGGTGAAGATGTTTGTTACATGGATGAAACACCGGCCTATACGGCAGACAGCTTTGCCGCTCTGACTATCAGCGGCTCGCCCACCAGCCTTTATATGACCAACTTCTGGGGTCATGATGAGAACCTGATGTACTACCGCAACCACTGCTTCCCCTACATGAGCCCCGGCTGGGGCTCCACCTCCGACTACATCGTGCTGTCGGACGGGGATACCTGGGATGTGGCCATGTTCTCGAACTGGAGCTTTTACAGCAGCGGCGGCGCGTTTACCCGCTTTGACAAGGACGAGTACAATGCCCGCCCCGGCATGGAGATGACGATCTCCTCTCAGGCTTACGGCACGACCTTTGAGGGCAGCGACTTCTATCCCTTCTCAAACCTGGATGTGTTCCTGTATAACGACAAGTGGGAGCAAATCGAGCAGTACAAGGAAGCGGCTGACGGAAAGAGCACCTTCTCCTTCACCGCCCCCACAGAGGAGGGCACCTACTACCTCGTGGGCATGGACCCCAACCGGACGATCCCCAAGGACGACAGCGGCGGCACGAACTATGCCAAGATCGCACCGGCCACAGCCATCTTGAATGTATCTCCTACCGCTGAGTTGGAGCGCCCCTTCCAGTCCATCTCTGTCAACGGTACGAAGCTGAATGCAAAGAACATTTCCTATGAGGGCATCGTTACCCTGGGCAGCGAGGACAACGAGGAGTTCAAAAATGTCTACGAGGAGATTCCCAAGTACCATGTGATCGTTCCGGAAGGAACGGAGAGCGTTGACATTACCTACAACGAGGGCGTGGATATTTACCACGCAGACGCTACTGCATACGGCTACGAGACGGACCTTGCTGTAGATGTGGTGTCCTCAGCAACTATCCGCTCTGTTACCTTGAAAAACAGCTACATGGCCAACAGTGACGGCACCCAGACCGTCACCACCCCCGTCACCCGCTATATCCGCAATGCGGACGGAACAGCCATGGCGGTCACACTGGAATCCAGCAGCACTAATAATTTTAGGCCCGTCGCCCTGTTCACCTTTGAGTATGCAAAGGCAGACACGAAGCCGGATGTGACATATGGGGATGTGAACGGAGATGGCATCATAAATTCCACGGATGCAGCAATCGTCTATCGCTCGGTTAATGGAAGATACACACTGACAGATTCTCAGAAGTTGTCGGCAGATGTTAACGGCGATGGTGCTGTAAACTCCACAGATGCTGCGTTGATCTATCGTTATACAAACGGGAAAATGAGTAAATTCCCCGCAGAATCCTAAATACCATAAGGAGGTTAAACACAAAATGAAAAGAACTCTTTCCATTCTGTTGACAATCGCCATGATTATCAGCCTTATCCCTGCTGTATTTGCTGCTGATGTTCCGACGATGTCAACAACAGTTGATAAGACAGAGGTTCAGCCGGGTGATACGATTACGCTTACACTGTCGATCGACAAGACCATTACGAACCTGAATAACTGGGAGTGGGCAATTTATTTTGACAAGACTGCTTATGTCAAAACCAGCGGCGAGCTTGAACCTGGATGTATGTCGGGCACGGGCACTACTGGCGCAGTGGGAGATAATGTTGATATCCTTGGTAAAAATGCCATCCGGGTATCCGGCCTAAGCACTACAGGCGACCCTGTCACTCTTAACGCCGGCAAGATTGCCACTGTTACCTTTACGGCAACGGAGAACATCACGGCAGAAAACGCTCGCATTGAGGTCAAAACCGAAGCGCTGCCTGACTATGATACGCTTAAAGACAACGATGTCAAATTAACCGGCAACATCATTGATGTCACAGTGAAGTCCAGTGAAGCCAAGGGCTACACCGTGTCCATGGGTGCGGACAAGCAGGTAGCCTCCGGTCAAATCGTGGAGATCCCTGTGACCATCGGCAACAACGACGGCAAGACCACCTACAACGCCTACGACATGACCTTCTCTTTTGACCCCGCCATTCTGAAGCTGAACATGAAAGCCACCAGCATCGAGGGTTATCGCGTGATCCCCGGCAACGGCACCGTGCGAATCGTGCGTTACGGCAACGCCGCCGAGCTGGGCGATGCACTGACTCTGAGCTTTGTGGCAGCCGGCCAGGGTAAATCTGATGTGAAAGTAACGGAAGCGTGTGTGGATACCAATGCAAACGCCATTGAGTTTGACGCACCTGCGGCTGCCATTTTGGATGACACCGCCGTTATTACCGTCAGCGGCTACACCGTGTCTCTGTCGGATGACTTCACCCGTACCGACGCGGAGGGCTCCGTGATCGCAGCAGGCGGCAACCTGACCTTCGTTCCCAAAGACCCCAACTATAACTACACTGTCACCGTCACCGTCGGCGGCAAGACTGTTACTCCCACCATTGGCGCCGATGGCACCTACACGGTCCCCAATGTCAACGGCAATGTGGTGGTCACCAGCAGCAAGACTGCCAAGACCTTTAATGTCACCCTGGGCGACGATACCACCGGTGAAGCGACTGCTACCTACATGAAGGACTACACCTTCAAGCTGACTCCTGCGACTGGCTACACCTATAACATGGCCGTGACCATCGGTGGCAAGGCATACACCGGCTTTAAGGCCCAGGTAAATGACGACGGCACCACCACCTACACCATCCCCGGTGCGGATGTGACCGGCGACATCGTCATTAGCAGCGACAAGCAGGTCAAGCAGCCGGCGACCTTCACTGTCATCTTTGACGGCACCGGTGCAGGCGATGCCACCGGCGAAAGCTCCGTCAAGGAAAACACCACCTACACCTTCACCGTGGACAAGAAGGACGGCTTCAAGTACACCTTCTCCGCCACCATGGGCGGCAAGACCGTGACTGTCACTGAGGGAGCCGACAACACCTACACCATTGCCAAAGTCACCGGCGATCTGGTCATCACCATCGAGAAGAAATCCACTCTGACCATGGAGGTAGCTGTTTCCGAGTATGTGCAGATGGATAACAAGACCGTGTTTCTGGTAACCGTGACCGGCACCCCCGAAGAGGGCAAGGCTTTTGCCTACGGCGATAATGTCATGTATAAGACTACCGCTTACGGTGAGAACGTGTACAGCTGGCTGGTGATCGTGGACAAGGGCGAGGCATTCACTGTGGCTACGGCTAAGGCCAATATCACCCAGGCCAGCGCCACAGCCGAGGAAGTGAAGCAGAGCTATGATGTCAACGAGACAGGAGTTGTGGACATCAACGATGCGCAACTCACCTATGACATCTACAGCGGCAAGTACACCGACTTCGAGAAAGTCTCTGTGCGGAAGTTCCTGCGCGCGGATGTGAACCTTGACAAGGCCGTCAACTCCACCGACGCCGTTGCGGTCGTCAAAAATTCCAAGTAAACCAAGGCGAATCCATAGCTTCCCCTCCCTTTTGGGAGGGGAGGCAATTCGCCATAATTTGGGGCTTTACCATTGCCTCCTGTTTTAGGAGACGATGGTAAGAATCCAAAATAAGCATTTGGAGGATACCCGTATGAAAAAACATAGCGGCCTATATAGCGCCGTGAGTATTTTGCTGGTCATTGTGCTGGTGGCAGGGATCAGCCTCTCACTTCTTTCCTCCGGTCGGACAAGGCCGGAGAATCCCATCAGCACTCAGCCGGATCGGCTCCAGGCAGAGTCGCTGCAAGGCTCCGGCAGCACCGGCGGACAAAGCTCCGGCAAGGATAATACAGAGAATACGGATACTGCCCAGGATCCATCAGAGCCGCAGAAACCTGATGAACCGCAGAAGCCCGATGAGCCGCAGAAGCCCAATGAGCCACAGAACCCCGATGACACCAAGCCGGATCCATCGGGCCCCACAGACCCCACGGATAACCCCGGCAAGGGCGACCAGGGCGGCTCCAAGTCAGACGATAACAAAGGCGGCTCCGAGGATTCCGGTGACCATGGTGATGGCACCGGCGGAGACGACGGGGACCACGGCGGCAGCGGAGGTGACCACGGCAGCGGCGGTGAGGAGGATGATACCCCCCGCATTTATACGACACTGAAAACCCAGCAGCTTACCAAGGCAGAGCTGCCCGACAGCAAGCTGACCTTTGTGGCCTATCCCCTGGGTAAGGGCGATCTGCATATCCGTGTCCGGCTGAAAAATGAGACCAATTCCGGAAACGGATTGCTGCTTACTTCTCAGAATAACCAGGACTACGAGGCACAGCTGGATTTCAACGCAGATAACCTCTTTGTGCTGTCTCTTTATGATGGGGAGACCTTTCTGGGACTTGTTCAGTACCGGGTGGGCTATTACGCGAATCTTGCGGACGATACCCACCCGACGGTGGGGGACTATCCACCCTCCATCGTTACCAATCTGGACGGGGCCAGCCTGGACATGAGCTCCCAAACCTTCCCCTTGACGGTGATTGCCCGTGCCAACGCAGAGCTGGGAGCCGGTGTGATCTATTCCAATCAAATTCGGGTCACGCTGGACGGCAAAACCGTGGAAAAGAGCTACGGCGATTCTCAACCCACCTACGAGTTGTATTTCGATCCCCCTCAGTTGGGCGATGAAGAAACCCACATCGTCCGGGTGCTGGCCTGGGACGGAAACGGAAACTCCACCATGAAGGTCTACACCGTCACCTACCATCAAATCAGTGAGGGCGACCCGGCGGGCTCGGTGGATGTGGTGCTGGACGCGACTACCATCGGCCTGGGCATTTTGGATACCGGAACGCTGGACATCGTGGAGGGCGAAACGGCGGCGTCCGTGCTGCTGCGCTTCCTGCAGGAGCGCGGTTATGAGCCGGATTACCAGGGGTCTGCTACCATGAACTTCTATCTGCGCCGGATCAACCGAGGCGACATTGCCTACCGGGCCAATGTTCCGGAGCATCTTTGGGAGCTGATCCTGCGGGACGGCATCACCACCAACGACAACTATGACCGGGACAGCATCGGGGAGTTTGACTATACCCAAGGCTCCGGCTGGATGTACTCCATCAACGGCACCCTGTATGAGGGTACCGGCATGAGCGGTTACAAGGTTCGCAACGGCATTACCATTTATGTGCGCTTCACCCTGTCCTACGGCAAGGACATCGGCGGCTACGATTCCACCGGAGGCGGCTACGGTTCACTGAGCAGCTACTGCGGCCTATGGATCAACGGCGGCTACCAAGCCCTGGGCCACGACTTCGTGGAGACGGACCGTTTGGAACCCACCGAAACAGAGGATGGTTACATCCACTATCGCTGCTCCAAGTGCCATGAGGAGAAAACAGATATTCTCCCGGCCACCGGCGGTACGGAGCCATCCCCCACCGCCGCACAGGCGGCCCCCGCCCTGCTCCTGCAGCGGGAATCGGGCCTTACCCCTTATCAAAACAAATTCCATAGAACCTGGGAGGCAGCAGCATGAAAAGAGCAACACGAATATTAGCGGCACTTCTTTGCGTGCTGCTTCTGCTCCCAACGGTGGTCTTTGCGGAAGCGCAGCCCTCTTTGGAAAAACAGATCGCACAGAGTGCGGAGGGAATGTCCGCTCTGGGCGGCAAGAAGGGCGAATTGCTGAAGGACCGGGAGCTGTTTCCTGAAGGCGATTCCGTCTGTGACTGGCTGGCCATAGCTATGGCACTGTCCGGCACAAGAGAGAGCTATTCCGACTATTTGGCGGAACTGAAGGCCCATGTGGAGGACGCCTACGCCAAAAACGGATGCCTGGACTGCAACAAGGCCACGGAATACCACCGGATCGCTTTAACGGTGCTGGCACTGGGGGGCGACCCCACCAACTTCGGCACGAAGCCCGACGGCTCGGCCATTGACCTGATCGCAGAGGGTACTTACAACTATGCCCGTGATCCGGGCGCTCAGGGCTTAAATGGCTGGATATGGGCGCTGCTGGCTCTGGATGCCGAGGATACGGAGGTCCCGGACGATGCCCGGTATTCCAGAGAGGACATGGTAAATGCCATTTCCGTTGCTCAGGAGCCGGACGGCGGCTTTGGCCTGATTCCCGGAAAATCGGATGTGGACATCACTGCTATGGCGGTGCAGGCACTGGCCCCCTATCGGGACCAGCTGGAGACCGAGATCGACGCAGCGCTTACTTATCTTTCCAGCCAGCTGACGGACACCTGCGGGTATATCGCCTACGGGGACGAGAACGCGGAAAGCACCGCCCAGGTCATCCTGGCCCTGTGTGCGCTGGGCATTGACCCGGAGACGGATAGCCGGTTTGTCAAGGGCGAGCACACCCTGCTGACGGAGCTTTCCCAGTTCCGGGAAGCGGACGGCACCTACCACCATGTGCTGGAGGGCGCCGGCGACGGCCTGGCAACGGCCCAATCCGTCCTGGCCTTAGTGGCTGTGCAGCGTGTGCGGTCCGGGCAGCCGTGGGTGCTGCATTTTGACGGCACTCAAGCGCCCCGTGAGGCATCCGGTACAAATGGAATCATCTGCGCCGTGATCGGCGCAGTAGTCGTAATCGCCGCCGGTGCGATCTACATCATCGGCAGAAAGAGGAAAAAGGCATGAACAAGCTGACAGATCAAATTCAAGCAGAGGTCAACAAGGTCGTTTTGGGCAAGGAGGACATCGTCCGCAAGGTGCTGCTGGCCATCCTGGCCCAGGGCCATGTGCTGCTGGAGGATGTCCCCGGCGTGGGCAAGACAACCCTGGCCAAGGCATTTTCCAAAACCCTGGGTCTGGACTCCAAGCGTGTCCAGTTCACCTCCGACACCCTGCCATCGGATATTATCGGGTTTTCCGTATTCGATAAGGCAGACGGCAAGCTGAAATATCAGTCCGGAGCCATTATGACCAATCTGCTGCTGGCGGACGAGATCAACCGTACCTCCAGCAAGACCCAATCCGCTCTGCTGGAGGCTATGGAGGAGTTGCAGGTCACCGTGGACGGCGTGACCCGGCCCCTGCCGAAGCCCTTTATCGTGCTGGCGACGGAAAACCCGGTGGGTTCTGCGGGTACGCAGATGCTGCCCGCATCCCAGCTGGACCGTTTCATGCTCCAGCTGAGTATGGGCTATCCCAATCGGGCCAGCACGGCGGCGCTGCTGAAGGACCGCCACCATGTGGACCCCCTCTCCGCCTGCCAGACGGTGACTACTCCTGCCGAGCTGGAAAAGCTCATTGCAGAGGTCAGCAATATCCATGTGGCAGACCGAATTTATGACTATATTGCGGAACTGGTGGATCTGACCCGCTCCAACGCCTATGTGACCCTGGGCGTCAGTCCCCGTGGCGCTTTGGCTGTGACCCGTGCGGCCAAGGCCAACGCCTACTTGGAGGGCCGGGACTATGTGATCCCTGACGATGTATGCGCCGTGTTCCCGGATGTGTGCGTCCACCGTCTGATCCTCAACTCCAAGGCGCGGCTCCAGGACTATACAGCGGCACTGATCCTGCAAAATGTACTTACCTCCGTCCAGAAGCCGGATGTCCGGGAATTTTCCAGCAAATGAGAAAAACGATCTTAGGCAGCGCCCTGTGTTATCTGATCCTGCTGCTGGCGTTGGCGGCGCTGCTTCTTACAAGCGGCTCCTTCTGGGCGCTGGCCGGACTCTGCTTGCTGCTCCTGCTGCCCCTGGCCTCCTGGGCGGTCAATTTCTATGTCCGCAGGCACCTGCAGGCGGACATTCTGACCCCGGCCACAGCGGCAAAACGCACGGCAGTCAACTGTCGGGTGCGTATCCGCAACGGAGCGTTTCTGCCCGTAATGCGCTATGGCTGTCAGGTCTCTGTCCGCAATGATCTCACTGAGGAAGATCAGACGGTGACGCTGACCGGCAGCATCGGAGCCAAGGGCGAAAACAGCCAAACCATCCTGCTGCAAAGCAGCTTCTGCGGCAGAGTGTATGTGCAGATCAGCCGGTTTACCCTGCTGGACTATCTGGGCCTGCTTCCCATGAAGGCCCTCGTGAAAGCGGATGCCCGTCTGACCATCCTCCCGGACCTGTATCCAATGGAGGCGGACATGACCGCCCGACCGGCCTATGCCGACGACGGCGCTTCCAATCGACGGGGTGAGGACCGCAGCGAGGTGTACCAGCTCCGGGAGTATCGCCCCGGCGATGACATCCGGCAAATTCACTGGAAGCTGTCCTCCAAGTTAGATGAGCTGATTCTGAAAGAGGCCAGCCAGCCGGAGAGCCGTTCCCTTTTGGTATTCTGGGATAAGCGCACCGGCGGTAACCCCCAGCAGATGGACGCACTGGCGGAGGTCGTGTCCTCCGCAGGCATGGCACTGCTGCAAAGTGGTGTACCCTATACCCTGTGCTGGACGGACCGGGACGATCTGCAGGTCCAGGACATTTCAGAGGAAAACCAGCTTTTGCAGGCTATCCCGGCTCTGGTAAAGACCAGGGGCAGCGCTGAGTGCCGCCTGCCCAAAACTGACGGTTACAGCCGAATTCTCTGTTTCGGCACAGCGCCGGAAGAACAGCTGCTCACGGACGGACGGGTGCATTTCATCCTCTGTACCGAAGAACAGTACCCCGGTGCGACCACCTTTGCCCCGCAGAATTATTCCGAGGCCATGCAGCGACTGGAGGTTTAACCCATCATGCGAAAAAATGAAAACGGACTCCAGTGGATTGTCACCGAAACGGCACAGAAAAAGCTGCACTTTCCCTGGGGCGCTTGGGTGGTCTGTGCCGTTCTGACGGTGGGCTTCTGCTTGCTTTTAACCGCTGCATTTCCCTCTGTTCCCTACCCATGGTGGGCCATGACAGCAGCTGCGATTTTGGTACAGGCGGCGTTGCTGATAGTATACCAAACCAGAATCGGGAACTGGCTCGTTCCAGCGGGCATCGGCGTGTTGCTTCTTCTGAGCTTGGCACTGAACAAGTTTGTCCTACCCGGTTTTGGAACACTGGCAAATGATTTCCTGACCCTGCTGACGAAAAAGACCGGGAAGATCTACCTGGACCTTGCGGCAGCGGATGCCCAATTTCTGCCTCTGGCGGTAACGGTTCTGCTACTGGCGGTGTCGCTGCTTCTCAGCCGTAGCGCATGGAGCGGACGGATGCTGCTGGCCTTGCCGATTCTGCTGCCCTGCTATGCAGCCCTGTTGCTGGGCTTGTTTCCCATAGGCATCGGCGGTGGGCTGCTGATTATTGGCACGGTGCTGCTGATGGTGCAGCACACGGCAGAGGGAGAAGCCCTTGCAGGCGTTCCGGCGCAGCTGATCTTGCCGGTCCTGTGTGCAGCGCTGTGTCTGCTGATTGGCCTGTCCTGCCAAGACAAGCTGAATACAGACATGGTCGAGACGATGCAAACCCAGCTTCACCAGCGGCACTACGATAGCGATACCAATTCCATGCCGGAAGGAAACCTCAAGAACTTACCCGCCTGGAATAAAAGCGACACCCCGGCGCTGGAAGTCACAATGGAGCAGCCGGAAAAGGTGTATCTGCGTGGGCAGGTCTACGACACCTACACCGGCACCGGCTGGAAAGCAGCCGATACCGAAGAAACCGCCCAATATGAGGACCTTTTCTATTGGCTCCATGAGGCGGGTTTCTACGGCCAGAGTCAAATTGCACTGGCGGATGGCTATACGGAGACGGCCACACCGCTGTCCATGACTATACGAAATCTCTCCGCCTGTTCCGCCCACGGCTACTACCCCTACGCCGTCTACGGCAGCGAAACGCTGGCAGCGGACCGCATCGGGGACACGAATCTGCCCCCGGCAGAGAGCCTGTATTATCTGAAAGGCAGCGTCCCGGACTGGTATCAGATCCAGCGGAACCTCTCCACAGCCCAGGGCCGGGAAAACATCGAGACCTATCTATCCAAGGAGCAGGCCTATGCCGACTATCTCCGGGCCGTGGACCTGCAAATGACCCAGGATAGCTGGGCCGTCCTCCAGCGGCAATTGAAGCTGGACACCCAGACCCGGACCATCAGCGACATCCGCACCATCATCTTTGACTATCTACGGGAAGCCATGACCTACGATGAGACTGCCCGGACCATGAACGGCAGCGGCGACTTCCTGCAATATACGCTGGAGCGCAGCGGACACGGCTACAGCGTCCATTACGCCACGGCAGCGGTGCTGATGCTGCGCTACATGGGCGTTCCGGCCCGCTATGTGGAGGGGTATTATCTCTCGGCAGAGGATGCCGCCCGCTACAAGGCCGGTGAGACCATTACCCTGACGGAAGAAAACGCCCACGCCTGGGCGGAATACTATGTCAGCGGTGTCGGCTTTGTGCCGTTCGAGGTGACTCCCGGCTACATAGACGACGAGGAACTGTCCCTGGGCGGCGACAGCCCGGATGAGAATACCTATGAGAACAACACCCAGCAATTTGTAGAGGTGGAGCAGCCAGAGGAGATCAACGAGCACAAGCAGGACCGATTTACCTTCTCACTGAATGCCCACTACCTACTGCTTCTTCCCTTGCTGCTGATCTTGCTGCTGGCCGGGTGCATTTTCCATCGCCGCAGGGTGTTTCGGAAGAAGATGGCCGCTATCGACGCCGCAAACGACCGGGAGGCCATTGCCATGCGCTATGGCTATGCCGTTTGCCTGCTGCGCCACAGTACGGTGCAGTTCCCGGAGGATGCTGCGGAGGCCGCAGAACTGAATCAAAAGGCGCTGTTCAGCACCCAGGAGATGACCCCGGAACAGCGCAAAAAGATTGACTCGTTTGCCGTGCGTGTACTGGATGCCTGCAAGGGCAGCTGGACAACCTGGGAGAAAATACGGTACCGGCTATGGAACTGCCTGTATTGAAAACAAGGAGGAAGGAAAATGCACAAAAGAGTAATGGCTCTGCTGCTGAGTCTGGTGCTTCTGCTCTCTGCCGCCATGCCGGTCACGGCGATGGCCGCAGAGAAAGAGTACGCCGGCAGCTTCGTGTTTGTGGCTATGAACGCCAACAGCACCATCGTGGAGCCGACCCGTATCCAGTATAAATCTGGACAAACCATTCAACAGGCGCTGGCGGATTCAGATATTGACTTTGTCGGCCTGGAAAACGGATTCGTCTATGAGATCAACGGCGTTTCCGCCAACTATCTGCTCTATTATGACAAGGGCGGCTACAAGCTGGACGCTCCGGCTTCTTCCGTCAAGGCCCTTTGCTTCCATGTATCTTCGACTTATTCGGACGCAGCTATCCAGCTGATTATCCAAATGGCGGATTACCTGGACATGACCAACCATGTGCAGAATTATCCGGCAGCGGCCAATGCCTACGCAACGGCGCTGAAGGGCCTGCGGACGGCAACTGCCGACTCGGCAGGACCATTGCTGAAAAACCTGAAAGACGCCATTGCCGAATATGCGGCCCTTCTGGACGGGACCAAATACACCGTCTCCGCCACAGCAACCCAAAACGGCAATGCGGTGGAGGCACCGATCCTCTCCCTTACGGATGTCTATGGCAATGTTACCACCGGCACCGGCAGCGTCCAAGTCATCGCCGGCGACTATAAGTTCTGTGTGTCCGACGGCGGATATAACCGCACAGAGGGAACGCTGACGGTCTCCGCCGACGCCCAGGTCTCTGCGACCCTGCCCTACGGCGAGTGGTTCGGCAATATCCGGCTGCTGGATGTCGATCAAGAACCCTACCGCGCTGCACAAAACCGCGCGAACCACACGGCGCAGTATTGGATCGAGGATACAGCCAATGCTCTGAGCAGCGTGTACCTGAATGTTGTGATGGGCAATGTTCCGAATACCAAGACCACCAGGCTCCGCACCATTTATACCGGCACCAACGGCAAGGATATGTCGGGCACATCCCGCAGCTGGAACAGCACAGCCACATCCCTTACTTATCTGCTGACCTCTGGCATGGAGGGCAAGACCTTCGCGCTGGAAGCACAGTATACAGGCTCGGACGGCTACACGCAGATTCAGTCCTATGATGTCACCGTGACCCGTGTGCCCACGCTGAAGGCTCTGGCAGCCACGGCGGAGGGGACCAAGCTGCCCCTGGAGTTTGCGCCCAACACCCGGGAGTACAGCCTAAAAACCGTGTCCTCCACTGTGGATATTGACGCCGCACCATTTGGTGAGGATTATACCGTCACCGGAACCGGGGCGGTGCAGCTGACCGGAGACACGCAGGATCACATGATTCAGGTAGCAGCGCCCAACGGGGAGCAGAGCACCTATACCCTCCACATTCAGAAGGTAGCTTCCGTACCGGTGACGCTGGCTGTGCCTTCCGGAACAACGGTGCAGGTGATCAATGGAGCAGGCTCCGAGATTGCCCCGGTGGACGGGATCTATCACCTGGTCCCCGGCGAGAGCTATACCTGCATCGCCACGAAGAACACCTGGTATCATACGCAGATCACCTTCACGGCCTCCAGCGGACTGAATGTGTCCGTCCCGGAGCCTGTCACCACCGACTGGCTGACCGATCTGGCATTCTACAACGGCACCTATGCTTCCAGCCGGATCGCCTACGCCGCCGACAAGACCTTCACGGCGGCAGACCACACCTACAACTATACGGTGTCCGACTGCAACAGCTCCGTTGCCATGCAGGCCACGGCAACCGGAACCGTGACGGCGCTGTATCGGACCCAAAGCACCGTGCCGGAGATTCATAATCTCGCACGGATGGAGACGATCACAACGCCTGTCAGCAAAACGGGTCTTGCTCAGAGCCTGACCTACGCCGTGGCCAAGGCCGGTTACGGCCAGACGGTGACGATCCGCATTTCCAAGACAGAAAACGGCACTACCTACTATCAGGACTACGATATTCAGCTGCTGCGGCAGCTGCACCTGTCCAGCCTGACTATTGCCACAAAGGATGAGACACTGCCCTTTGTAACTCCAAAGGGCGCAACGGCCCGCTTTGATCGAGATACCACGGATTATTATGTTAAGGTAGACCGGGAGACCGCCGCTCTCTACCTCTCCGGCACCTATCCCAACAGCAGCACAGACACCGCCTGCTGCGGCGGGTACTATGCCAAGGTCAACGGCGTACGCTATGATACGCTGGCCGGCGCGGAAGCGGTCCTGAACACAGATCTTTATAATGAGGATATTTCGGTACAGGTCTGCCACGCAGATACTGGCAGCATTGAGCTGACCTATACCGTCCATGTTCAGAAAAGTGACCCCATCCAACTGACCATCCAAACGACCCCGGCGGATGCCACGGTGTTCCTGACCAACGATCTGAACGGCAAGCGCATCGTGGAGAAAAACGGCACCTACAGCCTGACCCCCGGTGCCAGCTATTCCTACACTACCACCTGCGCCGGGTACATCGGTCAAACGGTGGAGCACTATACCGCCCCCGACAAGGACGGTACACTGACCATTACGCTAAAGAAGGCTCCAGCCAACGACAAGCTCATCAATTTCGATTCTGCGTGGCCCCACTTACGCCAAAACAATGAGAATAACGGTGTGGTGGACTACAAGACGCCGGTCTACGCCAAGGATGCCGAGCTGTACTGGGCTACCTCCATTGGATCCGGCTACGATGTGAACGCCTGCGGCTGCCCCATTTTGGTGGACGGTGCCATCTACACCTACTCCGGCTCCCGCATTTACAAGGTGGATGCTATCTCCGGCGAAATTCTCATTGATAAGCCCATGGATCACAACTCCAGCTTCGCCATCAACCCGCCCACCTACGCCAACGGCATGATTTTCGTGGGCCTGTCTGACGGCACGATCCAGGCGTTCGACGCCAATACCCTGGACTCCCTGTGGATCTATCGGGACTCCATCGGCGGTCAGCCCAACAGCTCTATTGTCTATCACGATGGCTACATCTACACCGGTTTTTGGGTAGGCGAGATCAACGAGGCCCACTATGTGTGCCTGAGCGCCACCGACGAGGACCCCACGCAGACGATGGAAGAAAAGCTCCCCACTTGGTACTACACCAGCAAGGGCGGCTTCTATTGGGCCGGTGCCTATGTGTGCGACGACTTCCTGCTGATCGGCACGGATGACGGCGCTTCCGGCTACACCACCGGCAAGCCCAGTCTGCTGTCCTTTAACCCCAAGACCGGCGAACTGCTGTCCTCCTACAAGATGAATGTGACCGGCGACATCCGCAGCTCTATCACCCATTACAACGGCAAGTATTACTTCACCAGCAAGGGCGGCTACTTCTACGAGGCCACTGTGGACGAAAAGGGTACCATTGAGGATGTCCGCACCTTGAAGCTCTACAACTATGCGGACGATCCCGCCAATCCCGCCATGTCCACCTGCACACCCACCATTTACAATGGGCGGGCCTATATCGGCATCTCCGGCACGGCACAGTTCGGCGCATACAGTGGCCATAACCTTACGGTCATCGACATCCCCAACTGGGAGATCGCCTACACTGTGCGCACCCACGGCTATCCCCAGACCAGCGGTGTTCTGACCACGGCCTATATAGAGGAGACAGGCTGCGTCTATGTGTACTTCTTCGATAACTTCACCCCCGGCAAGCTCCGGGTGCTGGAGGACAAGCCCGGCCAAACCGAGGTGTCTCTGAAGACCATGGAGACCTACACGGCCAGCGGTCAGACGGAGACCTATACGACGCCCTACAACATCTTCACGCCCAGCGGCGCACAGGCCCAGTATGCCATTTGCAGCCCCATCATGGATGAGTACGGCACGATCTACTTCAAAAACGACTCCGCCTACCTGATGGCCGTGGGCAGCACCATTGAACGCATCGAGGTCACGAAGCTGCCGGACAAGACGACCTACAATGTAAAAGACACCTTCGACCCCACCGGTATGCAGGTAACGGCCTACTACGCCAACGGCATGACCCGCGATGTGACAAAGTATGTCACCTGGTCCGATAAGCCGCTGAAGGCCAGTGATACCGACTTCCAGATCACCTTCCCCTACGCCATGTACCAAAACCGAGAAAACAGCGACACCCTGGAGATGGAATACGGCGTCCATTGTGACGAGCCCATGACCACCCTGACCCTGACCATTGGGGACCAGACCGAGGTCAAATACGGTGATGTAAATGGGAATGGTAAAGTCGATTCCACGGATGCCGCCATTATCTACCGTTATGCAAATGGAAAATATCAGTTGTCTGCGGATCAACTTTTGGCAGCTGATGTAAATGGTGATGGTGTCGTGAACACGACGGATGCTGCATTGATCTACCGTGTAGCAAACGGAAAGCTGTCAAAGTTCCCGGTGGAACAATAAATCATAGTGGTACACGGAAATAACCCGGATATGAAATGACCTCCCCAGCTTGCCCACCGTGCGCATTGTACGGTGGGTAAGCCGCACTGACGGCAAAAAAACATTTCTGCAAGGAGAAGACGCCTATGAAAAAACATTCCATTGCGCTGCTGCTCCTGCTGGTGCTGCTGACCGGCTGCGGCGCAAAGACAGAGGAGGCACCATGGCAGACCGCCTACCGTGAAACGGGTAAATATCTACAAGAGCAAGATGCGCTTTCCGCAGGCTCTGTTGGCGGCGAGTGGGCGGTGATCGGCCTGAGCCGTGCCGGACTTCTCAGTGATGAGACTGCGCAGAGCTATGAGCAGACGGTAGAGGACTATGTCAAGCAAGCAGGTTCCGTGCGGCTGCACCACGCGAAATCCACTGAGAACTCCCGCACCATCTTGGGCCTGACGGCTGCCGGATATAATGCCGCCAACATGGCGGGCGTTGATCTGACGGCGCGTCCCCGCTGGACGGCCTGTGCGCCTTTGCCTGCGAGGGCGGCGGCTTCCGTCACAGCGATGAGGTATGGCTACCGAGCAGGGCTTCTACGCACTGGCCGCCTGCGACCGCTTCCGGCAGGGCCAGACACGCCTGTTCGACATGACGGATATTGAGGTGAAGTGATATGCGGCGATCCAAACCTCTGTGCACATTGCTTCTGGCACTGCTCCTGCTGACCTGTGCCGGAGGGAAAACCGGCTCCTGTAGAGCCACAGGACAGCGATGTGGATGCGGACACAAAGTATACCTGCATCATATCCATCTCTTGCGAGACGATCTTGGACAATATTGATAAGTGCGTTGAGAGCAAGAAAGCCCTTGTGCCGGAGGACGGTATCATCCTTCCAGCCACAGAGGTAACGTTCAGCGACGGCGAAAGTGTCTACGATGTACTGCAGCGTGTCTGCAAGGCAAATAAGATACACATGGAGTCCAGCTTTACGCCGGTGTATAACAGTGCCTATATCGAGGGTATTCACAATCTGTATGAGTTCGATGTAGGGAAGCTCTCCGGCTGAATGTATGCCGTCAACGGATGGTTTCCTAACTACGGCTGCTCCCGCTACCAACTGAATAACGGCGATGTGGTGGAGTGGTGCTATACCTGCGATCTGGGAGAAGATCTCGGCAGTGGTATGGGAGGATAATGGAGGCACCAGAATATAGAGAACGCTGATATAGGAAGCGGAGTTCCCGGAACACATTGGCCTCTGGAGATATTCGAGAGGCCGCCTAACCATGCGACCAGACAACACAACAAAACGGACAAAAAGCCAAGGATGGCCCTTTGCGGCCATCCTTGGCTTTTTGTCCGCTTTTCATTATGCGGATACCAATTTCATTGCCGTGCCCCACCGTTTCTGCCGTTTGCGAGTTCTTCACAAATGACGAAACGGAGGGAATAAAAGGTCCCGTCAAGATTTATGCGCAAAATTGTTTGCAGGCTCCGGCGGAGTGAAGTCAGCCGGCAACGGAGGCGTCGTCCATGACCGCCTCCAAGTGCTTCATGTTCATGTATTTCTTGTTGCCCCACTGGGTGCCCGCCACATGGCGCAGCCGTGCGCAGACCAGCATCAGGGCGGAGTTGCCGTCCGGGAACGTCCCCACCACGCGGGTTCTGCGGCGGATCTCCCG
>OLPE01000608.1_pt1 | contig 31618 bp, 30 predicted proteins | sample 1671901 | NCBI WGS metagenome assembly OLPE01 (sample SAMEA3136624, study PRJEB25190) | human gut metagenome | biome: human gut; feature: human-associated habitat; material: faeces | place: Austria | collected 2013 | reverse complement strand
CTCCCTGAACATCTCCGGTGTCCTTAACCTCAAATGTCACTTTATTTGCCACAATGTACCCCTTCGGGTCGTTCCTGTCAAGATAGAAAACAGAAGTGTTGCATACAATTTTGAGCTTAGAAATTATCTGCTTTCACATCATCACGCATCAGCCGTTTCATCTTGTCCTCCAAGGTGTCCTTGCTCTCTGCGCTGAAATGAACGCCGATGATATAGGTGGTGCTGCCCATTCTCATGCTGAACGAGCCTGCCGGATTCGCTTTGGGTGTTTGGGTTGCTTTGTTGTTCTGTGCCATGCGATACCTCCTTGAAACGGAAAAAGCCAGACAGGGTGTGTGTCGGCAACGAAGTCCGGCAACAGGCTTCAAAAAAACCTCGAACATTGTCCTATCTGGCTCTTATCCTGTTTTGCTTTTTTCTTTGATTTCTCCGTTGCTTTCGTTGTCAGAACTCTTAAAACCCTTGTAAATAAAAGAGATTTAAGGGATTCGCCCGGCAACGGGGTCGGCAACGGGATAGCAACCAGCCCTGCAACGGGGGCGATTTTTTAGAATGGAATCTCTATTTGTTGGGCTTCTTCCTCGGTCAGCTCACGAAACCCGTCCGGCAAATCAGAGCCGGTTGCCGATAGCTCGTTGCCGGAATCGGCTCGTTCCCAACCTCGCTGTCTGCCGTATTTGGCAAAGATTCGGGGGTTGGAGAACGGTGTCCAGCCCTCGATGCTGTTGTTCATGATTTCATTGATTTCCCGGATTTTCCATTGCTTCGGCTCGTCAAAGGAATGATTCAGCGCTTCTGCATAGATCAGCTTGGAGCAGACCTGTGTGCCATTGAAATTATCAAGGAAAGACTGAATCAGCCCTGCCTTGGTGTCCTCCGGCATGAACTGCTTTTGCAGCTCTCGCAGCTCCTTGTTCATTTGCTTTGAGAGGGTAAGGCGAAAAGAACCAATCCGATAGATGGTCATTGCTTCTGCCCACATCAGGTCGATATACGCCCTCGATGCGGCTTCATCTTCCAGAATATGAACCTCAGCTCTTTCCGGGTGTACCATGATGGGCAGGAACCTTCGGTTGCCGCTTCGGTCAAGGGGCAGAAAGTCCATCGTATTGGAGCTGCCGCCGAACACACATTGCCGCAATCGGTCTGCCGGATGGGTTTCATACGGCACTTTATAGGTTTCCTTGGCTCTGCTGATAAAGGACTTAATATCCTCAATGCTCTTGGCATTGGCGGTGGCAATCATCTCGGACATTTCGATAATCCAATGTCCCTGCATCTTGCGGTAAACATTGTCATCGTCAATCCGTTTCAGGTCATCGGAAAACCACTCGTCTTTGATTGCCAGCAGCCGGAAGAAGGTGGACTTTCCTGCACCTTGTCCTCCGACCAGACAGAGCATGGTTTCAAACTTGCTTCCCGGCTTGAATACCCGACTGATTGCGCCCAGCATGAACAACCGCAGACATTCATAGGTGAACTTGCTTTCCTCAGCTCCAAGAAAATGGGGCAGGGCGCAGCGGATGCGCTCAGTGCCGTCCCATTCCAGACCGTTCAGATAGTCACGGATGGGATGGTACTTGTTGCAGTCAGCAACAATGGAGATTGCTTTCTGGATTTTCTTTTCGCTGGTCAGCGTGTACTGATCTTCCAGATAGAGCATCAGGTAATTCAAATCCGTATCGTTCAAGGTCGTTGTCGGCTTACTCCACCAGAGGGGCTTCACAATATCAATGCGCACCGTCAGGATATTGTATCGGATCGCTCCTTCCAGCTTCGGGTCATTCTGAAATACCGTCAGACAATTTCGGATGCTGTTTTTGACCGCTCCGTTATCGGTCGAATCCAGACTTCCTCTGACTTCTTCCACAGTCATGCTCGTCTGGGTGTTCTGCAAATCGTTGCTCAAGATTCATCACCTCTTTTCTTTGCTCGGCAACCAAAGCCTTCTTTTCTTCGGCTGTGCCGTACAGAAGAACATCCAGCAGATATTCGATATGGCTTTCTCTTTGCAGGGCTTCCACAAAAAGCGGATGCCATTCATCCTCCGGCTGCTTGGGTGCGTATTGTTGCTTCCATGTCCTGAGATGATGGAAGTAATCAGACAACACCTTGTAGCATCTGTTTTCCTCCTGCTGGTATCTCTGTTCCGGGGTAGGCTCTCGGATATGGGGCTTGACCTTGTGCTTCTGCCTGTTGTCATAGCTGATACCGAAATCGTCAGCCAGCTTCATAGCGGCTTCCCGGCTTGGCAGTCCGAACAGACGGGAAACAAAATCAACAGCATCTCCGTCCGCTTGGCAAGCGAAACAATGGAAACGCTTGTCCACCTTCATGCTCGGATTCTTGTCATTGTGAAAGGGGCAGACTGCCATGCCATGACGGCTGACCTGAATGCCATACATCTCTGCCGCCTGTCGGGTGGTCAAGTTCTGTTTGACCGCTTCAAATATACTCATGGTACTCCTTTCTGGAAATGAAAAAAGCACCTGTCATTTTCATTGTGAAAACGGCAAGTGCCTTACAGTTCCATATTCTGTTTTTCCTGTTGTGGGCTTTTCTGCTCCGGCTGATGGTTGCTCTGCTCTTGCAGAAACTTCATCATCTCTGTGACGGAGTGCTTCGGTTCGGGCTTTTTCTCGACCTCGGACTGCTCCGGCGTGAGGACTTGGCTGACCCAATAGCGAATATCCTTCATTGGCTGCAATTCTTCCTTGGCGGCGGCAAGCTGTCCGGCAAGCTCGGGGTGGGTTGCTTGCAGCTTGTCATATTCCGCTTGCAGGGAATCCAGATTGACATTCAAATCCACGCCCTGCTTTTTGAGATAGCGGAACGCTTTGTTGAAGCTGTTCAGCTCGTCCTTGTGGCTTTCTGCGAACGCTGTCTGTCGAGCTTTCCAGCCGATTTTCAGGTACTTGTCATGAACCGCCTTGTGTGTCTGGCAGTCTGCCACGGCGTTCTGAATGCCGGTAATGACCTTCATGCGAGCGGATGCTTTCTTCATGTCGGCATGGATGCCCTTGGCTTTCTCACTCGTGCCTTGCAGGGCTTCATTCAAATCTTCCAGCGTGAAAAGCTCATGCTCTTTCAGATAGATCATAGCTTTGGAGACCGCCTTCAAATCATCGACCGTGCCTTTCTGCTGTCCGTATCTTGACCAGTCGCTGCGTTCTGCCTTGCGTAAGTTCAGATAGTCATGGAGCAGAATAACCAGATCGGGCGAAGTGTTCTTTGCTCGTGCTTCCGTTTCGGCAAAGGCTTCCTTGGTCGCTTCCACAATGTCTGCAATCCAGTTCCGTAGATTTTGGATGGTGCTGCGGATGGCATTCATCATGCGGTTAGCCGCCTTAATATCCCGGTTAAGATTGCCGATGTTGGTTTCAATGCCCTTGCGTTCCAGAGCGCAAACGGCGGCTCCCATGTGGACGGTCGGAATCTTATCCAGTCCCTGCCGTTCATAAGAGCGCATATCCACTCGCTCAGGACTTCCGGCAAGTTCCAGATACTTATTTTGAACAAGCTCCCAGCCGTGCCTCCATTCCTCGGCATGGTACTGCTCGTTCCAGTCAACGGTATCCTCCTTGTGGCTTTTCCAGTTGCCGGAGGGCAGTCTGATACGCTCTCCGTTCTCGTCAAGGTCATAAACCTTGCGGCTCTTAGGCAACCACTTTCCATTTTCATCAATGGCTCTCATGGTCAACATGATATGGCAATGGGGATTGTGTCCGGGAGGATCTGGGTCATGGATTGCAAAGTCACAGCACATTCCTTTGGACACAAAATGCTCTCGGCAGTATTCCTGCATCATTTTCGGACACATTTCAAGCGGCACTTCTCTTGGCAGAGCAACCACAAATCGCCTTGCAAGCTGTGAGTTCCATTGCTTCTCTGCATCCTCGGCAGCGTTCCAAAGTGTTGCTCGGTCAGCATATCCGGGTGGGGCATTGGTGGGCAGCATGACCTCTGTGTAAACCACCTCTTTCTTGTAAAGGTAGTTTTTCATCTTCTGGTCGTACTCGGAAAACAGCTTCTCTCCGGCTTGGTAGGCAGCTCCGGCAACAGCAGAGCTGCCCTTGCTTCGCTGGACGATGCGGATTTCCAAATGTGGTACTGGCATTTTGGTTTGAACCTCCTTTCGATGGTACAAAAAAGACCGATACTTTTCAGTACGGTCGGGCAGGGTGATATTTACTTGTTGTCGGGGAATGATTGCTTGCAATCGTTCCTCGGCGGCAAGTCTACAAAGGGGTAGCTGGCAAAGCCAGCGCAGGGGAAGTGTAGCTTCCTCTGGATGAATGGAGCAAGGGATTCTTGCGGAAATCATCAAGCTCCATGCAATGGGCTTTCGGCAGAACGCAATCACCAGCTTTAGGTGGTGTATAATTGCGCCCTTGTCTCCGTCAAGGGTTTTCGCCCTCGTCCGCTTCCTGCGTTTTTCTCCGGCTCTCAATCAGCAGATTCAGCTTCTTTTGAACCGCTTCGCTCTGGAAGATGAAGGTCAACAGCTCCATCACATCCTCATCGGTCAGGACGGTCGGCTCTTTCAAAAAGGTCTCCAACATTCCGGCACGGGTGCAAAGCCGATGGGTTCTCTCGCTTCTGGTCAGCCGTTTCAGCTCGCTCTGTAATCGCTTCTCCTTGTGCTTGGCTGCGGTCAGCTTGCGCTCCGCAACATACTGTTTGTGTCTCAGCTTTTCCAATTCTTCGCTCATGGGCAACTTCTCCTTTCTGATAATGGACAAAACAAAAGCGACCAACTTTTTACGGTTGATCGCCTTTGGCTTGGGCATTATTTAGTTTTCATATCGACTGTCTTTGAACTGGCTCTTGTCCACATACAAGTCGAACGCTAAAATCATTAATTGAATATCCACATTCATATCTTGACGATGGTACTTGCATTTCCAAATGTTTGCTTGAGGCTGGGTGTAAGATACCGTATTGGAATCAGCCCAACTCTTTATTTTAGATATGATTGCGGGGAATGATTGATTTTCTTTGTTGAAAATAATCACTGATACTTTCATGTCTCGCCATGTTGAATAGTTAATAACTTGTTGGATTGCTCCTTGGAACAAACGCTCACCGTGCCATATTTTGCATTCTCCGATGAAAGCAGCCTTGTTTTCAAACTCAATATGAATATCAGTTTTTCCAATCTTTCGGAAGGTTTCTCCCGTTGCCAATTCATAATGCGTATTCAATGTTGCTAACAGATGGTCTCTGAGTTCTTCTTCGGTATTGGCAAAATATGTTCTCGCTGTTTTTTCCATAGTTGTTCCACACATCAAGATGATATTATTGATATTTTCATAATCGCTATCACTGATGCACGGTTCAGGAATTGCAGTTTTAACTGTTGGTTTCGCAGACGATTGACGAACTATCCGTTTCAACTGGATTGGCTTGGTATTAGGTGCGTTTTTACTCGCAGTCAATGGAATCTGTAATGCGTTGCTAATAGCGGAAAAAGAGTCTGCTTTCTTTTTTCGTTTCTCCAATAAACTCATGGCAGAAGCTGTAAGTCCGCTATTGAACGAAGTAACCTCAGCGTTCACATTGCCAATCATTGTCTTATAACTACTAAATTCGTTTTCGAACTGTTTTTGCACATACTCGGCCATTGCATCGCCCTTGTCTTGAAGCTCCTGCTTTGTATATTCAAAATCCAGAGTGAAACTTCCGCAGTCCTCATCATGAGGACTTACAAAACTTTGCGTTGCAAATCTTGATAGAATACGGCTACTGGGCTGTAACTCGAACAGGCTTGGATCTCCGTCAAACGGGATTTTGAATCTCACTTGAACCCCGTCTATCTCAAAAAAATCTCTTTCACCAGGATACCCTCGGAAAGGATTGGCCCTTTTGACTTTTGTTTCGGAAAGCGTTTTCTCAATATTTGTTTCAAAAATCGAAATGGGCGCAACAGAATACTTTGTTGCAAGATAATCTGCCCACTCTTCAAAATTACAAGAGACTATTTCCGCATCACTCATTTGTTCTACTTCTGTTTCCATTTTGCTGTAGAATGAAGCAAAATAGTTTCGAGAATCAATCCCATTGAAGAACTCTTTGCCACATCCCCATCCAGTTCTATAATACATTTTCCTCACACCCCTTTCTTCAAGCTAAGGCGACCAACTTTTTACGGTTGATCGCCTTTGGCTTTGGCAGTATAACGTTGTTGTACAAATGAAGCCAGTATGATTTCTCTGCCTCATGGCAACCGACCACTTTTTCATTGATTAGCTGTATACAGCTGCCAAAATGACGTGCGATAGTTAGCAGAAACAATGAATGCCATATCGCTTATCCAATAAGTCCAAGTGCATTTCGGATTGCCGCATCTAGTTCTTCGGCCGATGGCAAATTTGGTCCGGTTACAAACCTATCAGAAAAATCTTGCATCTTAAAACGTATCTTTCTCACAGGTACAATTTCTCTGATTCTCCCCTCCGATACTTTATCTCCTAATGCGTATGTGTGGACAGTTATTACATCGGGCGCTTTTTCTCTTACAAGCGGAATATCAGAACCAATGATATCCTCAAATTTTTTGTAGACTATGTCAGGAACAATAAAGTACAGTCCACTATTTACAAAACTGGAACGTGAATATATTAGGCTCTTCCTAATTATTTGAGGAATAAGACGCTTGTGAACATTTGCCCAATTCATCCCATGCTCCGAACGTGGAATAATCGCATTTTCGCTTATATTCTTATAAGCATACCAGTTGTCACGATAGTTGTTGGTAATATCAATACTTTGAACCTCTATACCTGTGTATTCAACAAGACGTGCGTTTTCGATTTTTGCCAACACCCAGTCCATAGAGCATGATTGTTGCAACTTAATTTCATGCCCGGAATGCATTCCTAAAGCAACAACACAAGCAGTTGGGTCACTTCTATGCTGGATGTATTCCTGGTAAGTATAAAATGGAACGTCCCCAAAAGCATCTGCTGATACTTCTTTAAGAGTGGCAAAGTGATTTGCATACAGACGATTGGGGCAAATAACGCAATCACCAAATCGTGTTGTTACACTACATGTTCCGTATACAATTGTCTTATCGTGATTTGACTTTGAACACGGAGTTTCAACGAAAGGACAAGCTCCTAGTGTCCACAGCGATCGACAGACCGTTGATGTATCATTTGGTGCATATCCAAAAATCTCAACAATATCATTTTGTGGGCGCTGTACATTCATTGTCAGCCCTCCTTATCATTTCTTGAATACATTCTCCAACAGCCTTTGCAAGCAATGGTGGTACTGCGTTACCTACTTGTTCATATTGTTCGGTCATGCTACCAGTGAACTGATACCGATCTGGAAAGCTCTGAATCCTAGCAGCTTCACGAACAGAAATTGTACGAGGTTGGCTTGGGTGGAAAAAGCTGCCCCAATGTGGATCACATTTTGTAAGCACTGTTGAACAAAGCTCATTGGGGTCGAGTCGGCCATATCGCTTTGTGTGGTCACTTCTTCTTGCTCTTTGCAAGCCCTTTGGCAGTAAATCATACGGAATATCACGCCAACTTCCACCCACGGGAATATGCTTTAACCGTTCTTTGTTTATCTCAGATAATCTTGAACACCAATGGGAGGTAATACATTCTGAACCTTCTCTAAGCTGTTTTTGATATTCACATTGTGGTTCAACTATATATTTATACTCGGGATTTTTTTCTCCGCCTTTTAATTCAGGCATATCACCAATAGCATCTTGCACAGTAACTTTCGGCTTCAAAAGCAGCTCATCAAGCGGAGTCACAAAATAGCATAGTTCTTTAGACTTTTGAAAATTTGCTACAGCATTTACATAGTATTGCGGCTTTGGAAAAAGAATTTCCCCAGAATAATTCTGAATTCCGATGATAATAGTTCTGAACCTTAATTGAGGTACACCATAGTGACCCGCAAAAAGTATCCTATGATTTACCTTATAGCCCATATTTTCAAGAGCTTTATAGATTTGTTCTACAACTGTTCCTTTTCCCAATGATACAATACCTGGTACATTCTCAATCAGGACAGCTTTCGGACGTATTTCGTCAACAATACGCAAGTATTCTTCAAACAAGTGATTACGTGGATCATCTAAGGAGCGAATTGGTGCATTTACAGAAAATCCCTGGCATGGAGGGCCGCCTGCAATCAAGTCAATCCTACTATGTTCTGCAACCAAGCTATGAAGTTCTTTTTCATCAACATTTCTAACATCGCCAACAACAACCCTTGTTGTTGGATGATTTACTTTATAAGTGTTTGCAAATTGTTCAACCATTTCATTTGCTAGTACAGGGTGAAACCCTGCCTGTTCAAGACCGCACGATAAGCCCCCTGCACCAGCAAAAAGATCTATCATCGCTCCGCTAATCGGTTCTTTTATAATCTCCGACATTGTGTTCTCCTTAATCTTTAGTAGAAATCTCTACAATATCGTCAACCCCACATTGCAGAGCTGTTGTGATTTTCGCAAGACTCTCCATGGAAATAGGCTCATTTTTGCCCATTTTTGCGATGATATTTGTACTAACCCCAGCTATGTCTTTCAATTCGGTTTTTGTCAACTTTCGGTCTATCAGCAGTTTCCATAGGCGATTGTAATTATATATCAAAAGAACTCCTCCTTTTAATCTTCACAATTGCAAAGTGAATAGAATATTAGTATAGCACATGCGACAATAGAATTCAAGATTATCTTGATAAGTCGTGATGTATTGGCCCGCTCACAAATTAGTAGTCGAATTATTCCTGCTATTCAACCCACGCTTCTTTGCGTTCTCGCTTGCTTTCCGTCTGCGTTCCTCGCTGTACGGCGCTTGCAGCCGGATAGACAGTCTGGACTTGTCCAGCACATAGATCACGCCGCCCTGGGCGAAGGATTTTTCCAAGCGGCAAAGGTTGGGGTGCTTCTTGCTGAACGCCGCCAGCCGCTTTCGCAGTCCGGCATTGTAGGTCTGGATGTGGGCGGTGTCCTCGCCCTCGTTGAACAGGATAATGGTTTCTTTCTCATACTTCGTCAAGGTCATACTCATCATCCTCCCATTCAGCTGCCGGACAGCCGCTCACAATGCGCTCAAAAGCCTTTTCATAGCGCAGATATGCTTCCATCTCTAAGCGGAGATTGAAGAACATACAGCGATACCAACGGTCGGCGGTCGGGGCGTTCAGTTCCCTTGCAATTGCAAGAAAGAAATGCTTTACGGCAGGATCGGGGGCAAGCTCTGCCAGCGTACAGAAACGATTGACCGTTGCTTCACGGTCGAGGCTGCCAAAGGCGTACAGTGCTTTCTTCTGGTTCATAGTCATAGTTTTGTTCTCCTTTGATTTGATAAAATAAAAGCGGCAGGGACTTCACAAGGAAATACCTGTCGCTTTGCTGACGATATAAAATTGTTGGGTCAGGACTTGATAAAATCACGCAGTCCGTAGTTAATCACGGCGATTCTGATAATCAGCCATTCCGCAATGTGAGGGATGATAAAGACCACAAAGGCAACTGCCAGCAGTCGGAGCGTTTCTGCTCCTGCGCTGATGCCGAACATCCATCCGGCAATCGTTATCAGGAACATCAGCCCGGCAAGCAGATTGAAGATAGCGGTCGAAAACTGCGTGAAGAAGATGCCGACCCATTGTATCAAGGTGACTGCCACAATCAGCGGCAGCACCAGCAGCTTGAAGATTAGCTTTATCAATCCCATGGTTTCCTCCTTGCTTAGCTGTAAATCAGTTCGTCCTTAATGACTTCCTCTGCTTGAGCCACACAAGCGTTCATCTGGCGAACCCATTCAAGCTGATTTGCGGCTTTCAGTTGTTCGGTCACGCCGTAGTGCTTCATCAGTTGGGGAAGGATGATGTTCATACGGCTCTTGGCGGCGGCTTCAATCTCCGCACAATGGGGATATAGCGTTTCGCTCAGCACCATCTCCGAAAAGAGAAACGGCTGTGCTATCCGCAGATACGCCTTTCGCATCAGCCCCCACTTTCCAAGACGGATATTCGGGTTTTGCAGTTGAATGTCGGGGATGTAGTAATCTCCGCTCTTAATGAAGTTCAGTTCCATAGTGTCCTCCTTAATGTTTGTCGTTGATGATTTCAATACGCTCATACAGCTCGGAATCATCGTCCAGAAACAGGTTCTTGTGATACTCTGCTTCGGCAAGGGAACGATAGTAATATTCCTTGTCCGGCTTGCCGTCCTTGCGGACAAATCTGACTATCCATAACTCATTCATGCTGGAATATCCTCCTTTCCTGCTTTCTTTTTGTGGTAGTCCTCTCTGCGCTTGGCAAGGTGGGCTTCATATCGTTTGATGGCTTCGGGGTCTCCGGCTTCTGCATCGGCTTTCAATTTCTGATAGCACTTAACGGTGGCTTCACTCTGATATTTCCGCTTCTCAGCCAGCTTCCTTGCGGCTTCTTCATCGGTCTTGGCAAGCTCTACAAGGGCTTCGTGTTCCGCTTTGCGCTTGGCAGTCCTTGTGCGGACATACTCCTTTTTTCGAGCTTCCATCATGGTGGCATACTCTGGATTAGCTGCCATCCTCGCTTCCTCTTCTGTCAACATTGATTGGTTCGATTGGTCTGTTTAGTTTGTCTGCACATCCTGACCAAAGTTGTATAAATACTCTTCATCCAACGGAACGACTCAATTGAAGTTACTTCCACATTGTCATCAATTCTTTTTGTCTCAGTTTTACTTCCCATAGTCGCACTTTCACCGTCCTTAGTCGCAAATTATTCTTTTTAAGTCGCAATTTTATTTCCGTTACCCCCCCCTTCCGACCTATGTCTTTTATTTTTCTAATAATTGGTTTAATCAGTTTTCATCATAAAACCCTTTCTGAGACTATATCCTCCATTTAATGAGCCCAATCGAGGCCGTCTGAGACCATTTAACAGGCTCAATTGAGACCACCTGAGACCATTTTAATAGGCTCAATTGAAACTATTACCTAACAAAAAAGACACTGCCCTCCGACAGTGTCTTTCTCATCTTTATGCTCTTTCCATTGCTTCTTTGTAATCTTTTGTATCTGTGAAGATCTCGTTCTTCCACGGGTTCTTTTTCTGTACTTTTGCGCGCTTCAAAATGTATGCGAAGACGAATACATTCACTGCAAAGGACAGTACGGAAATAATTCCCTGTGCGGTCGGTTCTGCGATGGTCGGCATGCTGCTTCCCATGGCTGCTGCGATGCCGCCCTGTCCGTATACGGAAGTGACTGTTGTGAAACGGCTCGCATCCTGGAACAGCGGGAATACCTGCGCGAACATGCACCAGAGTGCCAGCGTGTTAGCACGGTTCTGTATCCAGCCGCCTTTGTTCCAGAGTGCTGCTGCAAAGGTCGGTGCGAGCAGAAGTGCGAGACCGCAGTACCAGGAATGTGTCGGCAGGTTCAGATATGTATACTGGAAATTCCAGATGTCATATGCAAGGACATATACCCAGATCATGTCCGGCCAAAGCATATCTTTTTTGTCTTTTGAGGAGTAGATTCCCCACCAGCCTGTCATACAGAAAATGTTCAAAAGACCGGCCAGTCCGTTTAATACGTTCCACCAGCCACCGTAAAGCCATACGCCTTCGGAAGAAAGCCACCAGCCACCTGCCAGAGAACCGGCACGGACTGCTGATTCAAAGTCTGATGCTACCGCGATCAGGATGTTGATTGCAACGATGATAAACGGAAACGCTTTAAATCCATGAGATTTTCCGAGTTTTCCCCAGTGATACTTAAGAATCATAAATCCGATACAGCCGGCTGTTGCAGCATACAGTTTTGCATAATGGAACCAGCTGTTCATATGCACGTACGTATCATTATTAAGTGCCCATTCAGCTCCCATTGCTGCACCGACATAGATAGCAATAAAATACACGGTAAGTGCTGCAGGAAGAATCAGAAAACATGCAATGCCGCCTGCTTTGGATCTTCTTGCGATTTCATTCATTACGACAAGTCCGGTAAATACCAGCAACCATCCAAGAAGCTGCCATCCGGCTGTCTCTCCATAGATTTGAAAAAACATACTCTCTCTCCTTTACTCCACTTCTATTTCCTTAATGTTGAACTCATTTCCCTGCAGTAAATATGTGTGCTCGCTTCCGCAATGTGGGCAGATCCTGCCATGCTCCACGGTCGAATATGTCTTCTGACAGTCTTCACAGTATGTAACTGCAGGTAATGTTTCCACCACTAATTCAGATTCATTGAACAGCGGCCGCTTTTGGGCCGCCCACGTCCAACAATTCTGCAGATAGGACTCGATCACTGTCGAGACCTCCCCCAGCTCAAGGGTGACTTTACGAATATGTGTCACCTTATTTTCCTCGGCCACCTTTTCAAGGTGATCCATGATATGAAATGTTACTCCAAGCTCGTGCATAACGCTTCTCCTTTACCCGAGAGCTGCTGCACAGCTCTTATTTTTTCTTTTTGAATTTCACTTTGATCGACTGCTTCACCATATTCGGAAGAATGTATTTCAGTTTTTCTTCGGATGTATGCATCACAGATGCTCCCGGCAGTTCTCTGTGCAGATGTATTGCATCAAACATACATTTCGTAGTACAGATACCACAACCGATACATTTATTCGGATCCACGACAGATGCGCCACAGGACAGGCATCGTGAAGTTTCTTTTTTCACCTGCTCTTCGCTCAGGCTCTGTGACAGATCACGGAAAGTTTTTGCCTGTTCTTTTACATCTGCTTTCGGCGGAATCTGACGGCTGGATGAGTCGTAAGTTTCCACTTTAATATTTTCTTTATCCAGTTCAATGAAATCGCGTCGGTTACGTCCGATGGTCAGTGTACAATTCTCATGCACATAACGATGCAGAGAAACCGCGCCTTCACGTCCGGCTGCGATCGCATCGATAGCAAATTTCGGACCGGTGTAAACGTCACCGCCTACAAAAATATCCGGTTCGGAAGTCTGATAGGTCAGTTTGTTTGCAATCGCGCCACCGTTCGGGCGAAGTTCCACATGAAGATTATCAAGCATATGGCCCCAGTCGATTGCCTGTCCAACGGAAAAGATGACATGGCGGCACGGCACTGTTATCGTATCATTCTCATCGTATTGCGGTGAAAATCTTCCCTGTGCATCAAATACGCGGGTACATTTTTTGAAAACGACACCGCTTACATGACCGTTTTCTTCCAGAACTTCCTTCGGTCCCCAGCCACAGTTCAGAATGATTCCCTCTTCCAGCGCCTCTTCGATTTCCTCATTGCTTGCCGGCATTTTTTCTCTTGTTTCCAGACAGAACATGGAAATTTTCGCATCGGTACATCTGCTGCTGATTCTTGCCGCATCGATTGCAACATTTCCACCGCCGACTACGACTACATCTCCCTCAAGCTCAAAGCTTTCTTTTGTGCCTGCTTCTCTCAGGAAATCCACAGCAGCATATGCGCCTCTGGCATTTTCTCCACTGATTCCCGGTTTTCTTCCCCGCTGGCATCCGATTGCCGCATAAAAGCCTCTGTATCCCTGCTCTCTCAGATCTTCGATCGTAACGTCTTTTCCGACCTCAACTCCACAGCGAATTTCCACACCAAGCTGACGGATCACATCAATCTCGGCAGCTAGAAGGTCTTTTTCCAGTTTGTAGGATGGAATACCATAACGCAGCATACCGCCCGGTTCTGCATTTTTTTCAAAAATCGTCGGTTTGTATCCTGTCAGTGCAAGGAAATACGCACAGGATAATCCTGCCGGTCCGGCTCCGATGATTGCAATTTTTTCCTCAAATCCACCTTTCAGTGACGGAATTGTTTTCTCAGGAATGTAACGTGTCTCTGCATTAAGATCACGTTCTGCAATAAAACGTTTGACTTCATCTATTGCAACAGCCTCATCAATCGTACCTCTTGTGCAGGCATCCTCACAGCGGCGGTTACATACATGTCCACAAACAGCCGGAAGTGGATTATCTTTCTTGATCAGTGCAAGTGCATCCTCATAGCGGCCTTCTTTTGCGAGCTGCAGATATCCCTGGATACCGATATGTGCAGGGCAGGCTGTCTTACATGGTGCTGTTCCTGTGTCATAACAGTTGATACGGTTGATGTCGCGGTAGTTGTGTGACCACATATGTTCACCCCATGGCTGATCACCCGGAAGCGGCATACGCGGATATGTGATCTCACAGCCTTCTTTATCGCAAAGCTTCTGACCAAGCTTGACAGCACCTGCCGGACAGGCTTCCACACATTTGCCGCATGCAACACAGTTCTGTTTCTCAACTTTTGCGATATACGCAGAACGGGACATATTCGGTGTGTTAAAAAGCTGCGACGTACGAAGTGCATAGCAGACATTTACATTACAGTTGCAGATAGCAAAAATTTTGTCTTTGCCGTCAATGTTTGTAATCTGATGTACAAAGCCGTTTTCTTCCGCCTTCTTAAAAATATCCAGTGCTTCCTCTTTCGTAATATATCGTCCGTCTTTCTGTGTCTCCACAACATAGTCTGCCATATCACCGATCGCAATGCACCAGCCTTCCGGATCATCTGCGCAGCCTTCGTTATGGGTCAGTCGGGAACGACGGCAGGAACATGGACTTGCAGCATATTTTCCCTCGTATTTACTGAGCCAGTAGGAAATGTGTTCCAGATCTACAGACTCATTTTCCATCTCAATTGCTTTTTCTACAGGGATGACATGCATGCCTATTCCGGCACCGCCCTCCGGTACAAATGGGGTGATTTTTTCCAGCGGCAGGCGGGACATATGCTCAAAAAATGTTCCCATCTCCGGATTGGATTCCAGAATTTTTGCATTCATATTAAAAAATTCTGCGCATCCCGGTACATACATCGGCAGGACATACTGCTTCTCATGTGCATCGTTTTCCCAGTTGTATTCGAGAAGGCCCTTGCGTGACATTTCTTCCAGAAGCGCCTCACATTTTTTCTCTTCCATACCAGATAATTTCACGATCTCCGGCAGTGTTTTTGGCTTTCTCACCCCAAGTTTCAGTGCCAGTTCTGCTTCCTCATCGGAAAGCACTCCGGCCAGTCCCCAATACTCCGGATCGTTTCTGGTGAGCTTTTTAAGGCCCAGTTTCTGCGGAATACGGTCCGTGATCTTTTTACCCAGTTTCGCAATTGGTTCACGAAATGGTTCATTCGGATCAGGCGTAAATTCCGGGTAAACATAATCCGGATAAAGTTCTTTGTCGAGTCCTTTTTTCATCTCTCTTTCCTTTCCCTTCTCTCTGTTTCTTTTTATGATTTCCAGTCAGCAACCTGCTTTTTCAGCCATGTTGTCCATGCCTCTATACCTTCTCCTGTCTTTGCACTGACCGGGAAAATCTCTGCTTTGGGATTTCTCTGATGAATGTATTTTTTCACCAGTTCCATATCGAAATCAAAGTATGCAAGTACATCAATCTTATTGATCAGAACAGTATCGCATACTTCAAACATCAATGGGTATTTCAGCGGTTTGTCATGTCCCTCCGGAACGGAAAGAATCATCACATTTTTGGATGCACCTGTGTCAAACTCGGCAGGACAGACGAGGTTTCCCACATTTTCAAGAATTGCCAGATCTACATCTTCAATGCCCAATCCTTCAATCCCCTGCTCTGTCATTTTTGCATCCAGATGACACATGCCGCCGGTATGTAACTGGATTGCTTTTGCACCTGTTTCTGCAATCGCAAGTGCGTCCACATCCGAATCAATATCTGCCTCCATAACACCGATACGGAAATCATTTTTTAGTGCTTCTATCGTTTTTTTCAGTGTTGTCGTCTTACCGGAACCGGGTGATGACATCAGGTTCATCAGGAATACGCCTTTTTCTTTCAGCCTGGCTCGAAGCTGGTCAGCCTGTCTGTCATTGTCTGCAAACACGCTTTCTTTAATCTCAAGAATTCTAACTTTTTCCACCTGCTTTTATTCCTTTCATTAATATTTCCACCATTTCTTTTTTGGCCTGTTCATAGGTCAGTTCATTCTGGTACAGAACATCTGACTCCATAAAACGGATTACAGTACCTTTTACCATTGCCATGACTACCGGAATGGAAACTTCCCGTATCAGACCTTCTTCCATGCCTTTCCTCAGGTACTGTTCTGCCTGTTCCCATCCATTGTTTACTGACCGCATCAGATGTCTGTATGGCTTCGGATATTTCTCCGCAAGTTCGTAAATCCGGCTCAGTCCAATGTTGGAATATTTCTCCGGAAGCGCGCACAAAAGCTTCTCCAGTTTCTGTACCACATTCAGGCTTACGTCCGCCTCCAGTTCTTCCTGCATACTGTATAAATCTGCTGCATAACGGTCAGCCACCGCTACCAGAACTGCCTGTTTGCTTTCAAAAACGGTATAGATTGTCTTTTTACTGATTCCCAGCCGTTTCGCCAGATCGTTCATCGTAAATTTCAAACCGTTCTGTTTAAATTCCTCAACCGTTGCATCAATAATTTTTTCCCGCATTCAATCCTCCATTTGGAAACCCGGAAACTCTTTTAAGTTTTTCAGTTTCCACCATTGTAGCATTTTGACAAAAAAACGTCAATCTCAAAAAGGCTCAAAAAATAACCGAATCCTCTTCGGATTCGGTCACTTATCATTCTTTTTCAGTTGTCTGTCTCCGGCCATACGAAATGCGCATTTCCGGCTTCGAGTCCATCGATCAGGATATTCTGACCGGTGCAGAAACGGTTGGTCACGGTCATAAAATATGCCCAGTCAGCAGTCTCTTCTACAGTCATCCATCTCTTAAGCGGCGTCTGCTCCATGATCTCGTCCCACAAAGCTTTATCTTCCATGACAGGTTTGTTCAGTTCTGTAAGGACTCCGCCAAAATCAAGACTGTTGCATACTGCACCGTATTTTGCAATGCGCAGGGCAACATTTTTTGTATAGGAAAGAACTCCTCCCTTGCTTGCTACATATTCAGGAAATTCCGAGCCGTTGTGTCCGCTGGCAGATCCGATCATCAGTACCGATCGGATGCCCGGACGAATCCCGTATTTTTCTGTAATGCCTATGGTCCCTTTTAAGTTTACATCAATATCTTCTTCGTTCTGTACACCTGCATTGTTAATCACAATATCAAACGGCTCCAATTCCGGATACTGCTCTTTTGCCCGGATATCCATGCAGATATGCGTATAATTCTTATGCTGTATTGATGCATCTTTACGGTCAATGCCTGTAACATTGTGTCCTTCCTTCAGAAATTTTTCCGCAATGCCTTTTCCTATGCCGGAGCTCGTCCCTGTAATCAGTACTCTCATAATGGTTCTCCCCCTATTTCTTCTCGTCCTCATTTTTCATCTGTGCGCGTGCTTTTCGCGCAATTCCTGTGTTGCTGTTCATGATACTCGCACGGGTAATTTTGTCATTTCCGAACTTCTGACGGATTGCATCCATCGTAGCATCCAGCTTTCTGTGGCGCTCTTTCTGCTCATTGTCTTCGAACAGAGACATCTGTTCAAAGCTCTCGTCCGTAAGGTTTGTAAGTGCCACTCCGATCAGCCGAAGTGGATCCCCCTTCCATGATTCGATAAACAGTTTTTTCGCATTTTTGTATATCTCATCTGTCATGTCCGTTGCATTCGGAAGAGTTGTCTGATGCGATTTGTTTCGGAAATCCAGTGTGCGGAAAGTTACCGATACGGAGGTACATTTTTTCTCTTTTCTGCGCATCCTTGTCGCTACAACATCGCACTGTTCCAGAAGGATCGGAAGCACCTGTTCTACGGAAACAATATCATCATTAAAGGTTGTTTCCACACTGAAACCTTTTGCTTCTTCCGGCTGTGCCCTGACCGGAGAATCATCAATTCCACGCGCATACTGCCAGAGCTGATGGCCAGCTTTGTTCCCGAGTAAAGTCTGGATTTCCGCCTCTCTTGCATGTGCCATATCACCGATCGTATGAATGCCTGCTTCTGTCAGTTTCTTCTCGGAAGCTTTACCCAGAAACAGAAGATCACGTACCGGAAGCGGCCACATCTTCGTCGGAAGCTCCTCTGGAAAAAGAGTATGCACCTTATCCGGTTTCTCAAAATCAGATGCCATTTTTGCCAGAAGTTTGTTCGTAGAAATCCCCACATTTACTGTAAAACCAAGCTCATTTCGTATCTTGTCTTTGATCTCGTGAGCCGTCCGAACCGGATCAGGATAAATCAATGAAGTGCCTGTCATGTCCAGAAAAACTTCATCAATTGAAAAAGATTCCATTACAGGCGCATAGGATGCACAGATCTCTTTGAACGCTCTGGAGCATTTGATATACAGTTCAAAATCACTTTTTGCAATGACGAGGTCCGGACATTTTCGGAGTGCCATTGCCACAGGTTCTCCTGTCTGAACTCCGTATTTTTTTGCCGGAATGGACTTCGCCACAACGATTCCCGTACGCTTTTTCGGATCTCCTCCAATGCAAGCAGGGACATTCCGGAGATCCGGAAGTCCCTGTTTCACTCTGCGTACCGATTCCCATGAAAGGAACGCACTGTTTACATCAATATGAAAAATTAAACGATTCATAGCTTTACTGAAGGTACTGGTTGGATTTCCAGATCACACTTACCAGTCGTGCAATACATGCTTTCAGGTCTTCGATCTTTAAGGTTCCTTCTGCCAGTTCTTTATGCATGTTGTCATGGTCTCCGAAACATCCCGGCATCACGAGGTCGTTTCCGGCTCTCATACATCCGGATGCGGTGCATTTCTCATCAACTTCTGTTGTTGTCCAGTCTGTCATGATCATACCCTTGAAGCCCCATTCATTACGTGCGGTCTCTGTACAGAGATCATAATTATTCGCTGCATGAACACCGTTGATCAAGTTATAGCTTGTCATGATAGACAGTGGCTGAGATTCTCTGACTGCGATTTCAAATCCTTTAAGGTATACTTCGCGGAGTGTACGCTCGGAAATCACACTGTCAGATCCCATACGGTTGTCTTCCTGGTTGTTACATGCGAAATGCTTGATGGTTGTGCCACATCCATAGTTGGACTGTACACCTTCTGTCATTGCTGCTGCGATGGTTCCTGCCACATACGGATCTTCAGAATAATATTCGAAGTTTCTTCCACAGAGCGGATTTCTGTGAATGTTCATTCCCGGTGCCAGCCAGAGTGTCACACCGAAATATTCCATCTCGGTACCGATCATCGCACCAACTTCACGGATCAGCGTACGGTTCCATGTCTGTGCAAGCAGGGTTCCTACAGGAATTGCAGTACAATACTGATAGTATCTTTCACCCGGAAGTTCTCTGGAATCATCGTAGAAAAGGCCGCCCTCCAAACTAAATTCAAATGGCATCGTCACAATGCTTCCATCGTTCACATGGTAGTATTTCATGAGACGAAGTCCAGCCGGACCGTCTGCCAGTACGATACTTGCCAGGCCTTTGTCGATCGCGCAGCGATGTGTCTCACCTGCGGATCCCGGAACAGAAATACCTGCCGCACCAAGGTTTCCGCCCTGTGCTTTGCCCGGATCTCCGGCTGCCAGATTGATCAGTTCTTCTTCTGTCAGTGTGTTGACAAAATCCAACGCATCTTTTTCACAGAGTTCACTGTTTTTCTTATATTCGATGACTTCTGTCGTAAAATCTGCCGCATGCAGCTGCGCAACGTTCAGCTTCTGTTCTGCTGCCAGTTTCTCCGCTTCTTTTGCACGGGATGCAGTCTTTCCGGAAGTCTGTGTTTTTTCATCCAGTTCCTGTTTCAATGGGAACAGATGTTTTACCTGACGAAGAATCACTTCGTTATCAAGTTTTACACCGCCGCACAGTTTTGCATCTGCAAGGCTGTTGCCGATCCAGATTCCATAGAATTCGCTTTCCAGAATCCATGCGGCTCTCTTTTCATCATAGGAAGTCAGATGTTCCAGAGCGATCTCGACAGTTACTTTTTCACTTTCACCCGGTTTAAGTTCGGATGTTTTGGCATAAGCCGCGAGACGATGTGCCTCTTTTTCGAGGATGCCGCCCGGAAGGGATGCGTACACCTGAACGACCTCTTTACCGGAAACTTTGCCGGTATTTTTCACCTGTACGGAAACAGTCAGTTTTTTATTGTCCAGACTTTCCAGACAGTAGTCGTTTATCTCAAAGTCCGTATAAGAAAGACCAAATCCGAAGCCATAACGTACCGGCACATCAAATGTATCAAAATAACGATAGCCGACATACATACCTTCTTCATAAACTTCCGTCTCAACATTTCCATTATTGTGGGAAAATGTCTCTGCATTCGGATAATCTTCGTATTTGTATGCCCATGTATCGGTGAGCTTTCCGGATGGATTCACCTTGCCGGAAACAACATCCGCAAATGCATTTCCGCCTTCCATACCCGGCTGTACGATGGTCAGAAGTGCTTTAATATTGGTAAACTCGTCCATAAAAGAAAGATCTACCTGTGCACCTGCGTTGATCACAACAACCACGTTTTTGTAATATGCACAGATATCAGCCAGCATCTGGTGTTCTTCATCTTTCAGGTAATAATCGCCCTTGTCAGCCTGACGATCCGCACCTTCACCTGCAATACGGCTGATCACATAGATTGCAGTCTCTGCCGCATCATCTGCCGGTTTCTCAATCTTATCTCCTGCCGGCATGATAAAAGGTGTCGTGCTGTAGACTTCAAAGAAGCTCATGGTGTCCGCACCATATCCGGTTCTGGATAAAATATCATTTTTCCAGTCCTGACGTGCTTTGTCATAAATTTCGTTGTACCGATTGATCCATGCTTCTGTAGTGATCTGGAATCCGGCATTTTTCATGCCCTCACAGATGGAAACCTTTTCTCTTTCGTTGACATCACCGGAACCGGTGCCGCCTTTGATCGTCTTGCCTGCACCTGCTCCATAGAGGGCAACCGCGCTGCCCGCTTTCAGAGGAAGGACATGATCTTCATTTTTCAGAAGAACGATTCCTTCTGCTGCCGCACGTCTTGCGACTTTACGGTGTTCTGTTTCCCATGGCTGGATTTCCGGATTCATTGTACCGGAAAATGTTCTTTCTTTTAAAGTACGTGTCATGATTATTCCTCTCCGACAAAATCTGCAAATGTTTCTTTTACTTTTGCCTCATCGTCTGTATCTGCATTCAAAATCAGCGGTTTGCTGAGATCCAGACTGAAAATTCCCATAATGGATTTTGCATCTACGTAATATTTACCACTCTGCAGATCCATGTCACAGTCAAATTTGCTGCAAAGTTTGTTGAATTTGTCCGCATCCTGCATGGATACGATCTTTACTGTTAATTTTACCATAATCTGACTCCTTTTTCCATTTCTAATCATGTTCGTACGGATATTCGAAAACTGTTTTCGTAATCCGTTTTTCAGATAAAATATTTTCTGAGAAGGTAGGTCGGGGTACAGCTCCATGCATGACAGTAGCTGTTGACAATACTTCCGCCATACGGAGATTCTGCCGGATTTTCCGGATTATAAAGTTCCCAGAAGGTATCTGCTCCATGGCTCAGCATGCCGCCCCAGTAGTATTTCATGTAGTCCATTGCCTGTTCTTTTTTGCCGCACTTAAGAAGTGCTTCTACAAAATGATGGTTCATATACGGGGAAACCATTCCTTTTTCCGGGTTCAGAGCAATTACTTTATCAAGGATTTCTGCTCCTTCTTCTGCGGATACTGCTCCGGCAAGTATCATCCACACCTGACTTGCGTAATTGATCTGTTTTTCTTCTCCGCTTACAAACAGGCCCTTGTCTGGATCCAGCAGATATTTTTTTGCTGCTTCTGTCTTTTCTTTTGCTTCTTTTGCAAAATAAGCAGCCTTTTCTGTATCACCAAGTGCTTCCGCGATCTTCTGTACTTTCCCTGCACAGTAGATGTATACGCCCTGCATGGCACTCTGTTTATTAAGTCCATCGGTCCAGTCAATAAATCCCCAGAAACCTTCGCCGTTTTTCAGCAGATTTTTTTCATCAAACCACTCTTCTGCGATTTCCATCTGACGATATGCGCAGGCACTTAAATCTTTTAAGGTTTCTTTGTCACCGGACGCTTCATAATAATCGTAAAGCGTTGCACCGAAGAACATAGAATAATCAAGAAGGAAGGTGTCATCTACGATGAATTTCGGTTCTGTGAAGAGACATGCACTTACCTGTCCATTATCTTTCGTCTGCGCTGCAAAGAGATACAGACATCTTTTTACGAGATCCATATTGTGGAAAGTTTCATAGTTTGCAAGCGCCTGCAGACGAAGGTCTCCAAGCCAGAGACGACGGTCTCTCTTCGGTCCGTCCTCAAATACAGACTGCATACAGTTCTGCAGCGTACGGAGGCTCACACGGTCAAGTCTTCTGATCATCTCGTCATCGCTCTTTACCGGCTCCACATCTTCAATACGAACTGCTGAAACACTGGTGCAGCTTACGTCTTCGACCACGAGCTGCCATTTCAGGGAGGTATCGATTGCCTCGATCTCCATGTAACGGAATGCATATCTTCTCGGAAGTTTCAGTTCTGCCGGAAGAACATCCACATGGATAAATTCCTCCTGGATCCAGCCACGGCTGATCCATCCGTCATAGTCTTTGGAATCCTCTGTGATTTCTTTTGCGATCTCTGCAAATTTCAGTCTGAAAAATGCCGGTGCATCCTGCGGACTTCCTACAGAGTTTAATTTCATTGTAACATATCCTACCTGATGATCACCGAAATCCAGACAAATCTTATCTCCTTTTGCAAGATAATAAGAAGAAAGATTTTCGATGTCGTCCTTCTTATTAACATCCGGATATACATTTTCTGTTTTTACGATATCTACAATAGAAACAGGGCGAACTACAGTCTCAAGAAGCTTCGGTGCACACGCCTCTGCTTTTGCAACAAATGCATCATTGGTCACACGGACCATGTTAAGGTCTATACTTACCTCTGCCATTATGCGTTTGCTCTCCTTTCATCAAGTTCTTTGATGATCTGCGGATAAATCTTATCCAGATCATAGAACATCATAGTAACAATTGTTGCAATATTTGTGAAAATCGGAACCCAGATATACATGGCAGTGATATAATGCTGTGCTGTCACTGTCTGGATCGTCTGAGTTGCATCAAATCCACCGAACTGGAGAAGTGCTGCACCAATACTGCTGGCAATTGCCATACCGACTTTACCGACAAAACCATTCACTGCTGAAAGAGTTCCGGCTGTGTTGACACCGCTTTTCCATTCACCATAGTCAACCGGGTCAGGCTGCATTTCAACTTCGTTCATTTTTATAACCTCCAAATTTCTTTCTGCCATTACTTTACTTCTTTTTTACATTTCTTCCAATTGTGATTTTTTTTGTAAAACACTGACTTTTTTTTCGATTCAGATGATGCTATACTGAAAATATCGAATTGCAAAACGACATCTATTATATAAAGAAATAATTCTGATCTATCAATATTTTGAGGGGCATTTATGGAACTTACCAGAGAGGATTTTCGAAATTATATTAAGAAATACTGTGACGACGAAATCTTTTACAGAGATTTATATTTTCAGGAAAAAAATCATCCCGAAACTTTTCATGAATACTGTCTGAATCTGGATCGGCAGTTTATTTCCGCTCACCGTTTTTTTGTACCTGAACTTCAGAAAGAAGCATGGTATCCTTATATGGAAGAAAAGGATCTCTTCGGTAATCTGTCCGGAAATATCATGTTCTCAAAGCATTACCGGTATACACCGATATTTGATCATGAGCATGAGTTTTTTGAGATTATCTGCGTATATGACGGAACTGCCCACACAACAATCCAGGGAATGTCTCACGAACTCCATACCGGAGATATCTGCATTATACCACCGCATACCACGCACAGTATCGGAATTTTTGATGACAGTCTCGCTTTTAATCTCCTGGTCCGTAGCTCTACTTTTCAGTCCACTTTTTTCCAGTCGCTGACTGCTGCCAGCGCACTTGCCCATTTTTTTGCACATGTACTTTATCGTAAAACTGAGGGGAATTATCTGATTTTCCATACTTTTGATGATATCCGCATCCGTGATATGCTGGAAAATCTTTATAGCGAATATCTCGGGCATGAAAAATACAGCTACACCTTCCTGAATTCCATGCTGATCATGTTCTGGGCAATGCTTCTTCGCTATCACGAAAATGATATTGAGTCCATTCTCACAAAAGATACCGGAAGCGGCTCTATGACAGAAATTCTGAATTATCTGAATCATCATTATCAGAATGCTACTCTTGGAAGCACCGCGGAACATTTTGGCTACAGTACTTCGCATTTCAGTACACTGATAAAGGAAGGAACCGGCCAGACTTTTCTTCAGATCATCCGTGACATTAAGCTGAACCAGGCATGCCGCGCGCTCCGTGAAACCAAACTCAGCAACCACGCGATCTGCGAGCTGGTCGGCTATGAATCACCGGAACATTTTATGCGGACTTTTAAGAAAGCCTACGGGATCACTCCGGGTGAATACCGCAAAAAACATAAAATTTAATTTATTATTGAGGTTTATATGATACGTAAAAATACAAAAAAGAAAGCCCGTTCCATTGAGATGGTAACGGGTTCTTTGTGGAAAAATATTCTTTTCTTCAGCATTCCGCTGATGTGCTCCCAGCTTCTGGAGGTCATGTTCAATTTAAGCGATGTTGCTGTTGTCGGACATTTTGCCGATTACAAAGCACTCGGTGCTGTTGGTTCCACTACACTTCTGGTCACCTTGTTTACCGGATTTCTGATCGGTATGGGCAGTGGTGTCAATGTCCGCGTCGCGCACGCGCTTGGTGCACAAAATCACGAAAATACTGTAGAAACCATACAGACTTCTCTTTTTCTCTGTACATTGATCGGGCTTCTGATCGGAACAGTCTGTTTCTTCTTTTCAGGAGGAATGCTCCGACTTTTAAATACAAAAGATGATCTGATCGATCAGGCTTCACTCTACCTTCGGATTTATGCTCTCTGTATGCCGGCAATGGGAATCTATAATTTCGGTAATGGTGTTTTGAGCGCCCGTGGCGAAACGAAGCGACCGCTTTATTATCTCGCGATTGCCGGTGTGTTAAACGTACTTCTGAACCTGTTTTTTGTCATTGTATTTCATATGGCGGCTGCAGGTGTGGCAACTGCAACTGCGATTGCCCAGTATGTTTCTGCAGCTCTTATCATGATTCATCTCGTACGGCGAAAAGATGAATGTCATGTTTCCTTAAAAAATATCCGATTTCACAGAGATGCGGGTGTCCGGGTACTGATGATCGGTATTCCCGCCGGAATCCAGAGCGCAGTTTTCGCCATTGCCAATCTTTTTGTACAGGCAGGGGTTAACTCCTTTAATACTATTACAGTCTCCGGAAATGCAGCCGCCACCAATGCGGATTCATTGATTTTTAACGTGTTATATGCTTTTTATACAGGCTGTTCCAGTTTCATGAGTCAGAATTACGGTGCCGGAAACAAAAAAAGAGTTTTAAAAAGCTATTTTGTCTGCCTTTTTTACTCTTTCTTTGCCAGTGTCCTTCTGGGTGTGTTGCTGTTTGTTTTTGGTCATCAGTTTCTTTCATTGTTTGCCACTGACGCGGCAGTCATCGATGCCGGCATGCAGAGGATACGGATCATGGCTTTTTCCTATGCTGTATCCGTATTTATGGACTGCACAACTGCAGCATCACGTGGAATCGGCAAAACGATTGTCCCGACCATTATCATACTCCTCGGTTCCTGTGTATTCCGTATCATATGGATCTACACGATCTTTGCCTGGATTCATACCATTCCGTCACTTTATCTGCTGTATGTTTTTTCGTGGCTTATCACTTCAGCCGCAGAAATCATTTATTTTATTAGCAGCTATCGGAAACTGAAATGTTAAATAATTGTCATTTTTTTAAATTTTCATTGTTTTTTTATTGCTTTTATTGATGAATTATGTATAATTAACTCTATGGGAAGTAGGAGCATTCTACTTCTTAAAGTTTAAAGAAAGCCAGCGTGTAGATGGCTCTATTAAAGAAGAGAGGTAAATGTAAGATGGCAAAAATCGATTTAACTAAGTATGGCATCACCGGTACAACTGAAATTGTGTACAATCCTTCTTACGAAGTTTTATTCGAAGAAGAGACCAAAGCAGGTCTTGAAGGATTTGAAGTAGGCCAGGAAACAGAACTTGGCGCTGTTAACGTAATGACTGGTATCTACACAGGACGTTCCCCAAAAGACAAATACATCGTTATGGATGAAAATTCCAAAGATACTGTTTGGTGGACTTCTGATGAATACAAGAACGACAACCATCCTGCAACACAGGAAGCTTGGGCAGCTTGTAAAGAACTTGCCAAGAAAGAACTTTCCAACAAGAAACTTTTCGTAGTTGACGCATTCTGCGGTGCTAACGCTGATACTCGTATGGCTATCCGTTTCATCGTTGAAGTTGCATGGCAGGCACACTTTGTTACAAACATGTTCATCCAGCCAACAGCTGAAGAACTGGAAACATTTGAGCCGGATTTCGTTGTATACAATGCTTCCAAAGCAAAAGTTACAAACTACAAAGAACTTGGCCTGAACTCTGAAACAGCTGTAATGTTCAACATTACATCCAAAGAACAGGTTATCATCAACACATGGTACGGCGGAGAAATGAAGAAAGGTATGTTCTCTATGATGAACTACTTCCTTCCACTGAAAGGCATGGCTTCCATGCACTGCTCTGCAAACACAGATATGAACGGCGAAAACACAGCTATCTTCTTCGGTCTTTCCGGAACAGGTAAAACAACTCTTTCCACAGACCCGAAACGTCTCCTGATCGGTGATGACGAACACGGCTGGGATGACAACGGTGTATTCAACTTCGAAGGCGGATGCTACGCTAAGGTTATCAACCTTGACAAAGAATCTGAACCGGATATCTACAATGCAATCAAACGTAACGCTCTTCTTGAGAACGTAACAGTTGATGCAAACGGTAAGATCGACTTCGCTGATAAGAGCGTAACAGAAAACACTCGTGTTTCCTACCCGATCGACCACATTGAAAAAATCGTTCGCCCGATTTCTTCTGCACCGGCAGCTAAGAACGTAATCTTCCTGTCCGCAGATGCATTCGGTGTACTGCCGCCAGTATCTATCCTGACAGAAGCTCAGACACAGTACTACTTCCTGTCCGGATTCACAGCTAAACTTGCTGGTACAGAGCGTGGAATCACAGAGCCTACACCTACATTCTCTGCTTGCTTCGGTCAGGCATTCCTTGAACTGCATCCGACCAAATATGCAGAAGAACTTGTTAAGAAAATGGAAAAGAGCGGAGCAAAAGCTTATCTCGTTAATACAGGATGGAACGGAACAGGCAAACGTATCTCCATCAAAGATACCCGTGGTATCATCGATGCTATCCTGAGCGGAGCCATTCTGAGCGCTCCTACAAAGACAATTCCATACTTCAACTTCGAAGTTCCTACAGAACTCCCGGGTGTTGATGCAGGAATCCTTGATCCACGTGACACATATGCAGATGCTGCACAGTGGGAAGAAAAAGCAAAAGATCTTGCTGCAAGATTCGTTAAGAACTTTGCTAAATACGAAGGAAATGCTGCTGGTAAAGCACTTGTTGCTGCTGGTCCTCAGGCATAATTTCATAATTGAAAGCAATTTCAGGGGCTGCCGTTTAACGACAGCCCCATAATTTTATATGAAATGAGATGATAACAACATGAGTTGGTACAACGAAGCTATTTTTTATCACATTTATCCGCTTGGTCTTTCCGGAGCACCGAAGCAAAACGACTACAGTACACCGGTACATCGCCTGAACACTCTTCTTCCATGGATTGACCATATTAAAGCAATCGGCTGCACTGCCCTGTACATCGGTCCTCTTTTTGAAAGTGTCGGACATGGTTATGAAACAACCGATTACAAGAAACTGGATTCCCGTCTCGGAACCAACGAGGATCTGACAGCTTTCGTAAAAGTCTGTCACGAAAAAGGAATCAAAGTTATTTTTGACGGTGTATTCAACCATACCGGACGTGATTTTTTCGCCTTTAAAGATATCCAGAAAAACAGGGAGCATTCGCCATATCTTAACTGGTACTGCAATGTCAATTTCTATGGAAACAACGAATACAATGATGGATTTTCCTATGACAACTGGGGTGGATATAATCTGCTCGTCAAACTTAACCAGCGCAATCCGGATGTTCAGAATTATATCTGTGATGTGATCCGTTACTGGGTTTCTGAATTTGATGTAGATGGCATCCGTCTTGATGCTGCCGATGTCCTTGATTTTGATTTTATGCGTATGCTCCGTCGTACTGCTGAAGAAGTCAAGCCGGATTTCTGGCTGATGGGCGAGGTTATCCACGGTGATTACAGCCGCTGGGTAAACGGTGAGACGCTGCACAGTGTCACGAATTACGCGCTTCACAAGGCACTCTACAGCGGCCATAATGACCACAACTATTTCGAGATTGCCCATACGGTCAAATATTTACAGAATATGGGAAATCTCGATCTTTATAATTTTGTGGACAATCATGATGTCGAGCGAATTTATACAAAACTGTCCAATAAAGCGCATTTTACACCGGTTCATATTTTGCTCTATACTCTTCCGGGAGTTCCAAGTATTTATTATGGTTCCGAGTTCGGAATCGAAGGCCGCAAGGAGCGCTCTTCTGATGACAGCCTCCGCCCAGCCCTTTCACTTGATGATTACGAAACTGCTCTGGGAGATAATCCATGTACTGCCCTTATTGCAGCTCTCGGACAGATCAGACAGCACACACCTGCATTAAGTTACGGAAGCTATGCAGAACTGCACCTTACAAACCGTCAGTTTGCATTTGCACGTGATCTGAACGATGTGCGTGTCGTTGTAACAGTCAATAACGATGACAATGCTGCTTCCATGGATCTTCCTGCCGGAAACGCTGTGGAATACATCGGTGCACTGTCCGGTCAGAAAGTCGCTGTACAGGATGGCCGTATCAATGTCACTGTTCCGGCAAACAGTGGCGAAATCTGGGTACCTTCCGGCGATATGCCTGAATATAAGCCATTTAAGGTTGAGATTTCACTAAAAGAGGAAACAGTAACAGATGAAGAATCCATACCGGCTGATTCTGAAGCACCATCCTCCGCCACAGAACCGGTTCATTTCGATCCGAACAAGTCGCCGGAAAACATGTCTGTTGCAGAATTACAGGCAGCCATCCTTGCCAAAATGGCAAACAACGGTCCGGTTAGCGATCAGATGAAGAAAACTGTCAATGAAAACATCTGGCATGATTCCCTCGTCAACTGGTTAAAGAGTTTCCGTTGATATTCTTTCCTTTTTGAGGCAATGCAAAAAAAAGAGCTGCGTACCACCGCGAGATCATAATCTCGTCAGGTACGACAGCTCTTATTTTATAATTTTACGCTCTGTTATTCACACTTCCTGTCAGTCTCTGCTTCATTTCTCCACCGAGCATGGTCACAAATACACTGACTACAAAAACTGCGATGCAGCGATCGAGATAATCGGTCAGGAACTGAACTACAAAAATGCTTCCGGTCAGGCCAAGTGGTGTATGTGAAAGAAGCTGCACCAGAATTGAAGATCCGGAAGAAGTAACTCCACCAAACAGCACTGCGTTGATTACAGAACTTACCACTGTTCCCGGGACAGTGATCATTGCTGCTGCCGCCAGCACTTTTACTCTCTTTACAGACAGTTTGCGAAATACAAGACCACTCATAATACCGGTGATCATTCCTACCGGTGCAAAATACAGGGAATAAATATCGACTGTCATTCCCATAAAAATTCCACTGATCAGATTTGGAAGCATTCCAAACCATGGTCCCAGAAGTGCACCGGTCAGAATCGTACCAATGCTGTCCAGATAAACCGGAAGTTTCAGAAGAAGTGCGATCTGTCCTCCGGCAATATTAATTCCGACTGCCAACGCTACCAGACAGATCTGATAGGCATTGATCTTGCTGCCGGCAGTATTTTTCTTTGTGTTATTTACGTTGTTCGTTTCCATGTTTGCGCTCATTTTTCTTCCCCTTTCACAGTTCATGCAGAAGTTTTAATTCCTCGTCGTTCCATTTGCTGCCATCTTCTTTCTTAAGCACACGTCCCATAAAGAAGCGGAAAAACTTCTCCGGATCCGTCTCTGTAAGAATATGACTGTTCGGTTCTTTTTTCCAGAAATCCATAGAATCTACTACCGTCTGTCCACGACAGATACCATCGGTTGCAACGGCTGTAAAGCTGTCAAATCCATTGCACATTGACCTGTCAATGAAATATGCCACTGCAAGCGGATCATTGATCACGCAGCCGATGATGCCTTCCTGCTCCCAGTGAAAATCCATATAAAATCCTGTGATCTTGCGGATGAACTCACCATTTTCTTTGTCGAGGCGGCACATATACTCCAGACGATTCGGTGTCAGCACGATTTCTCTGGTGACATCCAGACCGATCATGTGAATGATATTGCCTTCTTTTTCAAAAAGATCATACACAATGGCTGCCGCATCCGGGTCACACCAGTAATTGTACTCTGCTACCGGTGAACAGTTTCCGTGACTTCTGAAATTGCCTCCCATAGAAACCAGCTCTTCCACATTTCGGATAAGCTCCGGCTTCTTCGAAAATACTTTTGCAAGATTTGTCATCGGACCAAGAGCAATGATCGAGATCTTTTCTCTTTCCAGAATCTCTGTCAGAAAATCCACCGCACTCTGCTTCTCACACCCGCTGGAAACTTCCGGGAGAAAACTTTCCCCAAGTCCGTCCATACCATGTGTATCACGTGCATCGATATATTCTTCCCGAAGTGGTGCATCTTCTCCGATATAGACCGGAATATCCAGTCTGTTTAACTGTCTGAGGACTTTTTTCGCATTGACTGCGCCCATATCAGAAGGTACATTTCCTGATACAGTTGTAATCGCCACGATCTCCAGCTCCGGAGAATTGACCGCAAGCATAATGGCAAGTGCGTCATCGATTCCCGGATCACAGTCTATAATAATTTTGCGCATAAAAAAACTTCCAACCTTTCCCTTTTCTATGTAAAAATCCTCCACAGAAAAGGTATCAACGATCGAAAGATACCTGAATGACCTAGTTTTTTATACTGGGAGGGTTTCGAACCAGTTATTTAATTTCTATGAAACTTTCTGTAGTATAACAAAAGAATTCCCGAAATGCAAGTCTATTTTGTAAAACAATCCTGCATTCCGGGTATTTAGTTACTGTTCACAGATAGTATCCTGTGAACAGTAACAGCGTTTATTCTTATTCAAACAGTTTCTTTACCATCTCTGCATCAAATGTTACAGAAGATACATGATTGACTTCAATCTGATACAGTGCATTTGCTGCAATGTGCTCAGCCGCCTGTTCAAGATCACGGATACCGGTCGTATCGGCAAACTGCTCAATGACTGCATCCAGACCGTCCGGTGCCACCACACACTCTTCCGCTTTCAGGCTCATTCGTTTCAGGACTTTCGGAAGAGCAAATTTCGAAAAGATCACTTTCTTTTCTTCTGCTGTGTAATCCGGAAGTTCAATAACCGCAAAACGGGACA